>Ga0160422_10000611_pt1 | contig 21881 bp, 16 predicted proteins | sample Fk160mmetaG_FD_108192 | JGI IMG/M metagenome (GOLD analysis project Ga0160422, IMG submission 108192) | Marine microbial communities from the Central Pacific Ocean - Fk160115 60m metaG | ecosystem: Environmental > Aquatic > Marine > Oceanic > Photic zone | place: The Central Pacific Ocean...
CATCTCGACGTATCCAGGTCGCCAGTTCGTCTGGCGTGTGGCAGCCCAGCAGTTGCTGGTTCGCCACACCGCTCATCGCGTCGATGACGATCACTGCGCAGCGACGAGTTGCATCGTCTAGTTCCTCTTTTTCAAACAGCTGATCGATGGACTGCAGTGCCGGTGGTTGATTCATCAGCATGATCTAGACCTGGCCACGGCCTCAACGCCAACCAGCTCGATCAGGAGCCGAACTGCACCATTGCAGCGCTCTCCCTGCCTGCTGCGACCGGGGTTGAGTCTTAAGCCGATGACCTGACTTGAACAGGCGACCCACGCTTTACGAAAGCGTTGCTCTACCAGCTGAGCTACATCGGCGGCCATAGGAAATTAACATTCAGGAGTCTGGAGAGAGCTATTGAACGCTGCACCCGAAGGAGACCAGGGCCTTGATCCAGCGATGCGCGAGCGGCTCCTGCAGGAATCACGCACTCCCTGGCGGGGGCTCCGGAGATTGCTCTGGCTCGCTCTGTTTGGATCCGGCGGACTCGGGCTGTTCATCATGGCTCTGCGCCTCAGCTCGGGTGACAGTGTCGTCGGCAATGATCTCGCCATTCAGATCGGCGCCGTTGTTGTCTTCGGTGGATTGCTCTGGTTCGACCGACCCCGCCAGAGCTGAGGCGGGATCCGCCGGCTTGGGTTCCTCCCTCGGTGGCTGCTCCTCGGTTGCGTCTCGGCCTTCGTCAGGTGGGACTGGTGCGCTCAGCATCTGCGGGGTTGCTTCCACCTCGCTCGCGACAGCATCGTCACTGTCCTGCTCAGATCGTCGTTGGTCGTCTGAGTTCACTGCAGGCTTGGTCTCGGCACCCTCCTTGATCGATTCCTGCGGTGTCTTGACGGTGTCGGTGATGTTGTCGGATGCCGGCCAGAGAAGCTCCGGCAGCTGCAGCACTCCCAGACCCAGGGAGAGTGTGCTGCCCTGAATGTCGGACTCGCTGATGGGCGCGACATCGACGGGAACCTGATCATCCCGGGTGAGAAGCCATGTTGCCTGGCAAAGCTGCTGCCATTGCCAGAGAACCAGGGTGAGCAACGGACCGCCGAGCAGCAGCGCAGTCAATCGGCTGCTGTCGGTCATGGGAGACCACTGGGACACCAGCAGTGCCGATTGATCGATCCACCAGAACAGGGGAAGCAGCAGCACGATGCCGAACGCCAGGGCGATTTTCAGCCCCACCGGCCTCGGCATGGCACTGAGTCGGCGCTGATCCGTGCTGCGTCGGGAGAAGGGCACCCGCACCACGATCATGGATGCCCAGTCCGCAGGCCTGCGCCAGAGCAGGACCCCTGGAGCCACCACGGCAAGCCCCCAGATCAACAGCCGCTCGAGAGACGGCACCGGGCCGAAGGCAGGTCCGGCCAGGACAAGCCTCAACAGCTCGAGCTCCAGCGGGATGACGGCAATCGCCATCAGCTGGAGCCAGAGCAGTGGCTCTCGGCGCGTGATCATCAGGTGGTGAGCTTGCGACGCTGCGTGACCATCTTGAAGGCTTCGATGCGATCACCTTCCTGCCAGTTCGCGAAGCGATCGGTGCCGACCCCACACTCGAAGCCGGTGGCCACCTCCTTGACATCGTCCTTGTTGCGGCGGAGTGAATCGAGATCACCCGCGTAGACGATCTCCTTGCCTCGATGCACCCGCACCCTGCAGTTGCGTTGCAGCTTGCCGGTGGTGACATAACAGCCAGCCACGGCGCTCTTGCCGATGGTGAACACGGCACGCACCTCGGCTTCGCCCAGGGACTCCTCCACCAGTTCCGGCTCCAGCAGGCCTTCCATCGCCAGCTGGATGTCTTCCAGCAACTTGTAGATGACGTCGTAGTCACGCACATCCACGCCGGTGGCATCCGCCGCCCTCTTCGCCCCGGACGCCATCGATGTGTTGAATCCGATGATCACGGCTCCGGATGCAGCCGCCAGGTCCACATCCGTTTCAGTGATCTCACCCGGTGCGGACAGCAGCACCCTCACCTGGACCTCATCCTTGGGCAGTTGCTCCAGGGAACCGAGAATGGCTTCAACAGAACCCTGCACGTCGGCCTTGAGGATGAGGTTGAGCTCCTTGAGCTCACCTTCGTTGGCCTGGCCGGACATCGCCGTGAGGGAGACCCTGCGGGAGGCCATCTGCTGAGCAAGACGGGTTGCGCGCGCATCGGAGGCTCGATCGCCCACCACCGCACGGGCCGATTTCTCATCCGAATAGACCTCAAACTCGTCACCCGCGGTGGGCACCTCGCTGAAGCCCAGGGCTTCAACGGCGCAGGACGGTCCGGCATCTTTCAGACGCAACCCTGCGTCATCGACCATGGCGCGGACCTTGCCGAGAACCGGACCTGCCGCCACCACATCGCCGGTACGCAGTGTGCCGTTCTGCACCAGCAGCGTCGCCACGGGTCCCTTGGCTTTGTCCAGGTGCGCCTCGATCACGGTGCCGCGGGCCATGCGGTCGGGATTGGCCTGAAGGTCCTCCACTTCGGTGACGAGCAGGAGCATTTCCAGAAGCTTGTCGATGTTCTCGCCCTTGATGGCACTGACGGGCACCATCACCACATCACCGCCCCACTCCTCAGCCAGCAGATTCTGCTCAGACAGTTCCTGCTTTACGCGGTCAGGCGAGGCTCCCTCCTTGTCGATCTTGTTGATCGCCACCACGATCGGAACCTCAGCTGCACGGGCGTGGCTGATGGCCTCGAGAGTCTGAGGGCGCACACCGTCATCGGCCGCCACCACGAGAACGGCGACATCGGTGACCTTGGTGCCCCGGGCACGCATGGCTGTGAAGGCCTCGTGCCCGGGAGTGTCCAGGAAAGTGAGCTTGCGGGCTTCGTCGTTGTGATCGATCTCGACCTGATAAGCACCGATGTGCTGGGTGATTCCACCGGCTTCCCCGGCGGCCACACGCGCTTTGCGGATCGCATCCAGAAGGCTGGTTTTGCCATGGTCGACGTGACCCATCACCGTCACCACAGGCGGCCGCCTGATCAGGTGTTCCCGATCGGCCTCCTCGATCATTTCGACGGTCTTCTTGGCGGCCTCCTCGACGTCGTCCTGGAGCACAGGGACTCCGAACTCCTCGGCCACGGTCTCGATCGTGGGCATGTCCAGGGTCTGGGTGACCGTGGCAATGATCCCCTTGAAAAAGAGGGACTTGATGATCTCCGAACTCTCGACACTCAGCATGTCGGCGAGTTCCTGCACCGTGAGGTTGTCCTCCGGTACAACGATCATCTCGGGTCTCACCTGTTTCGCTTCGCGCGCTGCACGCAGTTCCATCGCCCGGCGACGCTGTCGCTGACGCGCGGTTTCCTTGCGCCGCTTGCGCATGGCGGCCACTGGCTTGGGCGTGGCTTTCTGCTGCGACTTCGGTTTGGCGGGGCGGGCCAGGCTCGCCGAGAGAACCATGTTCTCCTGCTCGCCGGCAAAACCACCGGTTTGCGCTGCAAGTGAATCATCGTTTTCCCCGATGATGTGCACTTTCTGGCGTTGCTTCTGCGGGGAGCGATTGCGCAGGGCCTCAAGCTTGGCGCTGTCATCCCAGTCAGGACGACCGGGACGCCGCTGGCCTCCTGGACCAGCGCCAGGACGGAAGCCAGGTCGACGCGGAGCCGTGGCCGGACTCGGAGGCGCAGGTCGATTGACCGGAGGTGTGGCCTTCGGACTGTCGCCACGGGGTGTGACAGGGGTGCCGTCGGGACGACGCGGCGGCGGAGCAGCAGGCCGGCCCGTTGGTTTCTGGAGCTGCATGAGCTCACCGGGAGCCACCGGTTTGCGCATGCCTGGCGGCATTGACGGACGGTTTGACGAGCCTGAGCCGCCGCGGGGGCCGGCTCCAGGACGCCCACCTTCGCCGCGCCCGCCGCTTCCGTCACGACGGATCGGTTTGCCGACAAGTTCGAGTGTGCTCGCGGGGCGTCCGCTTCCGGACCGTCCTGACGGAGCGCCTGGACGGGAGGGAGCGCCTGGACGGGAGGGAGCGCCGGGTCGCTGTGCACCTGCCGGTCGCTGTGGAGCACCGCTGCGTTGCCCACCGGGAGCACCCGGGCGTGGAGCCCCTGCCCTGACTGGAGCGCCGGGACGTTTCGGTTGGGGTCGACCCACAAGTTCCGGTTTCGCCGGTCGCTGAGGAGGGGCAACAGTTCGGTTCACCGGTGATTTCGGCTGCGGTCTGCCGACAGGTGGCACGCCGGGACGGCCCGGACCATCGCCGGGGGTGCGACGGATCGGTGCCGCACTGCGGGGCTTGCCGGTTGGTGCTGAGGGGGCAGCACTGGGTCTGGCAGGCGGTGCGGCAGGTTTGCTGGCGGTGCGATTGGGTGCTGGTGCCGAGGCAGGGCGAGGTGGCTGCTGCTGGGGTGGAGCAGCCCGGCGGTCAACGGGTTTCTGTGGAGGCTGTTGGCGCACAACGGTTTGTTGTCGCGCGACCGGCTGTTGGCGCGCGACCGGCTTCTGGGGGGCTGCCTGCTGGGGTGCCGCAGCTTTCGGGGCCGCAGGTCGTGCTGGAGCAGCTGGTCTTGCCGGTGGTTTCTGCGGTGATGCAGTGGCACGTATGGGCGCAGCGGGCCTTGCCGGCGGCTTCTCAGCGCTCGGCCGAGGCTGCACCGGCCTTGCCGGCGCGGTGGTGTCAGTCCCGGAGGCCTTCTTCACTGAAAGGATTGCCTTCCCCTGGGCTGGCTTGGCGGGCGTTGCAGCCGGGCGAGGGGCTCCACCGTTGCTCAGCAACGTGCGGATCTTGCCTGCTTCGGCCTCGCTGATGGAGCTGCTGTGGCTCTTGGCCGCAATGGACAGCTTCTCCGCGGCATCAAGCACGTCTTTGTTGTCCAGGCCCAGGTCCTTGGACAGCTCATAGATTCTGACTTTGCCGCTGCTGGTCATTCAGGTCTCCGATCGGTCCGGGCACCAGGTGCCCGGGGCACCACACAAGGTGGGGCCAGTGTTCATCTTGCCTCAGCGACTGGTTCCTTGTCTGAGTTCAGTCGCTGTCTCAGCTCCTCAAGCACGCTGTCGGGCACCTGACATCGCAGGGCTTTCTGCAGGCGTTTGCGGCGCTGTGCTTCCTCAAAACAGCTCTCCTGCGGACACAGGTAGGCAGAACGTCCCATGCCCTGATCCAGGAGAACCCCGTCCCGATGGTCTCGTATGACCCGCCACAGGATGCTGCGATCAAACAGCTTGCGGCAGGCGACACAACGACGCAGGACGGGGCGTGTGGTGTTCACCGGACTCCTTCCTCGCTTTCGAGCGCAGGCTCCTCTCCGGCGTCGTTCAGCTCCATGCCGCCCGCTTGGTTGGGGTCTGCTTCGGCATCGGTTTCAGCCTGTTCCTCATACGCGTCGCTTTCCGCAACGGTGGCTTCTGGATCACTGTCCTCCAGAGGTTCGACATAGTCCTCCTCATCTTCCGGCAGCGGATACAGCTCCCTCAGACGCGCATCCTCTTCAGCGCGTGCGGCCTGTTCTGCAGCGAGACGCTCCTCCGCTTCGCGTTGGAGGGCCTCCTCCTGCTCCCTTTGCGTGATCAGTTCAGAGACCACAGCATCCTCGGCCGCCTGGTCGTATTCGCTCGCGTTCTTGATGTCGATCTTCCAGCCGGTGAGACGCGCCGCCAGACGAACGTTCTGCCCCTCGCGTCCGATGGCCAGGCTCAACTGATCAGGGGGAACCAGCACATGCGCATGCTGGCCGACCGGATCCACGAGTCGCACCACATCAACCCGAGCCGGGCTGAGTGAGTTGGCGATGTACTGAGCAGGGTCCTGAGACCAGCGGATCACATCGATCTTTTCACCACGCAGCTCGTTCACCACCTGCTGGATTCGGGAGCCACGGGCACCGATGCAGGCACCGACAGGGTCCACCTCACGTTCGATGCTGTCCACGGCCACTTTCGTGCGGGGGCCGACGGAACGGGAGGGCGGATTGGCTTCCCTGGCAACGGCGACGATGCGCACGGACCCTTCCTGGATCTCCGGAACTTCGTTCTCGAAGAGATAGACGACGAGCCCGGCGTTGGCGCGGCTGACAAACAGCTGAGGGCCTCGACGGGGAACCTCGCTCACCTCCTTCAGAAAGACCTTGAAGGTGGCATTGGCTCGGTAGTTGTCATTGGGCAGCTGATCGCGCCGGGGCAGTTCAGCTTCCACTTCGGGTCTGCCAAGTCCCGAGCTCACCGCCATGATCACCGACTGGCGCTCGAAACGGATCACCCGCGCTGTGAGCACGGGATCCTCCAGGTCAGCGAATTCCTCCTGAATCATGCGGCGCTGCTGATCACGCAGCTTCTGGGCCAGCACCTGTTTGGTGGTGGCCGCCGCCATGCGGCCGAAATCCTCCTTCTCGGGTGTGACATCCAGCACCACCGTGTCTCCCGCCTGGGCGTCCTCCGCCACCTGCATCACTTCGGCCAGCGCGATCTGGTGGTCCTCGCTCTCCACATCCTCAACAATGATCTTGCTGGCGAGAACCCTGTATCCCTCTTCATCAAGATCGAGGGCAACGTCGAAGTTGCTGAAGTATTCCTCATCGAACGGGTCTTCGCCGATCCCCAGATAAAGGGTGCGGCGATAGCGTTCGTAGCCCTTGAGCAAAGCCTCTCTCAAGGCGGCTTCCACCACCTGAGGAGGGAGCTTCTTCTCCTCACTGATGTCGTCGATCAGGTTGCTGAGGCCAGGAAGAAGGACGAGTGCCATATCAGGGGCGTTGGGGGTTTACGAAGGGGATGTCGTGGGGGTGGATGCGATCCGTTCAGCCGGTCGGACTTGTGAGTTCAACTCGGATGACTGAATCCCGGGGGATGCGTTTGACCCGGCCTCGGATGTTGATCTGAACGTGGTCCGCCGTTCGCTCGAGCAGCGTGCCGGACTGCCGTTGCTCCCGTCCATCGTCATCGCGGACAATGACGTCCACGGGAAAGCTCCGGAAGGTCTGAAAGTCTCTGTCCGACTGGAGCTGGTCCCCGATGCCGGGGCTGCTGATCTCCAGTACATAGGCCTCTGTGAGCAGAGCCGAACTCTCAATGGCTTCTCCCATGGGCGCACTGAATCCTGCACAGTCGTCCAGGGAGACGTCATCACCGCTGGTGCGACGGATCTGCACCTGCACGGTCATGGGTTGGAGGTGCGTTAGCAGCTGAACACTCGCCAGCTCAAAACCATGGCATTCGGCCGTGGCCGAGGCCAGTGAGGTCAGATCCGGCAGAAGGGGATGTGGCAAGGATGGGCGGGGTGGTCTCGGGCTCTGGCCCGATGGTTGATGCTGTGATCACCCTCCCGGAGAGAGGAACTCAACGGGCCGTCTTCTCAACTTAAAGGATGGCGGATTCGAGCCCTCCTCGAGCCAGCGCCGCTGTTCATTGGCCTGGCTGCTCTCTTCAGGGTCCGGCCGCCGTTTCCAGCTTCTCCAGCAGGACATCGACCGGAATCTGACTGGAAAATCGACATGCACAGGTCTCTGTTGCATCCAGACTGCCGTGTTCCCAGTACTTGTTGCTGCCGGTGCCGCCGCCGCAGAAGCCGTAGTACTGGCATTCCTGTTGACAGCGCTTCATGCCCGCATTCATATCCCTCAGAAGCGTCTGAAATGCCTCGGTCTCCGTTGCCTGCACGAGCGAGACATCACGGATGTTCCCGAGGTTGAACAGGCCGTAGCGGTCGGTTTCCACCGACAACAGTTCCGGATCGAAGGTGGAGAAGTTGCCCTTCGCATCCACGCTGAGGATTGCGTAGGGGCGATTCATCTCGTTCTGAAGCAGTCTCTGACCACCGGCGATCATGTCCATCACCTGGTTGAATTCGCGGACCTGGAGAGGAAACCCGTCCCTTTCGTTGCAGGCCCAGAAGCGTGAGAGAAATTCGCGGTAACGCTGCTCCTTCACGACGCCCTGCATGGAGGAGCTGGTGTTCATGCCCTCCTGCTCCTCAACGTTGAATCCGATCTGGTGGATCCCTTCATCGCGGAAGAAGCAGTACATCCGCTCGGGTTGTTCAAGAGCATCGGCGGTCAGCACTGCAATGGCATGGAAGTCAATGCCACGGTCGCGAAGGGTTCGGATGCCCCGGAGGGTCCTGTCATGGGACCCCCGGCCGTTGCGAAAGACCCGATGACTGTCATGGATGTCCTGAGGGCCGTCAATGCTGACCCCCACCACCATGCCGTTGCGCTGGAAGCAATCGCACCAGTCGCCGTTGATCAGCGTGGCGTTGGTCTGGACATGCTGCTCGATCACCACACCCTGCGCCCGCAGATCACTGGTCTGTTGACGGATGATTGTGCTGGCCTGGTCGTAGAAGCCAGTCGGTAGGGTCAGGGGCTCGCCGGCGTGCCAGAGAACGGACAGATGAGGCCCCCAGTAGGGGCTCTCATAGATTCGCTCCAGCAGCAGCGGCAGCTGCTGCTGGAGGTTGAACACGTTGCGCCGCTTCCGATCAGGCAGATAGCAATAGCTGCAGTCAAGGTTGCAGAGCGACGTCGACTGGATCACCAGAAGCCCGATGGGGCCGTAGTCGGAATGGTTCACCAGTTGGCAAAGCCTCCGCGGTAACCGTTGGCGAAGCCACGGCTACCGGCACCGTTGGCGAAGCCACGGCTACCGGCACCGTTGGCGAAGCGGCGACCACCGTTCCCCCAGGCCCGGCCACCGCCGTTGCCCCAGGCGCGGGCGAGGGTGTCCACGCCTGAGATGCCGCTTCGCTTCATCACCGCCCACGCTTCCGGGCCCATGCGCTCGATGCGCTGTTCCAGGGAGTTGCCCAGATCAGGGTCGCTGTGGACCGCAGCACTTGATGACTCGCACAGGACCGCACTCGTGGCAAGCAGGGCGGCGAGGCTGAGCAGGCTTGTCTTGTTCATGGTTCTGAGATGTGAGGTAGGGAAAGACAACGATCAAGACGGTTGACTGAATTGGGCCGCCGTGGACAGGACGATCTCGAAGAAGGTGCTGATCTGCTCGTCCTTCAGGCCGACGGGGCTGTCCTTGCCGATCCAGCTGTTGATGGCGGAGCGCACCTCGGAGTCGTCATTCACATAGGCCGAGAGCAGACGACCGATGGCCAGATTGCTGATGTTGAGCAGGTGAGGCGTGGTGCCTGCCACCACGCAGCCCACACCGGAGCGGGCATAGGGCCGGTTCGGCACCAGGACGTCGCCGGGGGCTGTCGCCGCCTGATTCGCCCGCAGCCAGAGACTGTCACCCCCCAGGATCTCGAGGTTGCCCTCCTTGAGGGCAGTCAGAGCCTCTCCAGGGGTGTCAAAGAACTGGAAGGTTGCGTCATCGACCGATTCGGCCAGCACGCCCGCAGCCATGCTGTCTTTGACAACACCGATGGTTTTGCCCGCCAGGTTTTCCGGAGTGCCGTCATTGCCCTCGGGTGCCAGCAGTCTCACGCCCCCCAGGGAGAAGGGCAGGGTGTAGGTGAGTGAGCGTTGGCGCTCCCAGGTGAAGGCAACACCGCAGGCGATGTCGGCATCTCCGGAACGGATCCTGTCCAGTCCATCCTTGGCCGAGGTGACGGGGACGGGGACGATGCTGACCTCCGTCTCCTGTTTCAGCGGGGAGACATTGATCTGATCGCGAATTGCCTCAAGCACAACGAAAGAGAGGCCGTCGTAGTCGTCTCCGTCCTTCTCGACCATCGGTAGAGCATCACCAATGACCACCGCCCTCAGCTTGCCTGTGTCGTAGACGCTTTCGCTTGTGGAACCCGTTGTTGAGGCCTCCGCCTGAGGTGCCTTGCTCTGGCAAGCCACCAGTGCGATCGAGGAGAGAGCGAGCAGGCCTGTTGCGGCCTTCTTGATCAGGCGCATTGTTGAAGACACCGTCGAATCGGGTTCCCACACCACTAGACAGAGTTTCCGGAGGCGTCCATGTCGACGCCCGCGAAACATGCACGATCAGGATCAGTCTCCGGGGCGCAGCTGTGGTGACTGGTGACCCGTCGCCGGGTCTGATCACTTCATCCGATCCGACAGGTCCATTTGCCGGCGGGTTTCACCGCCGATCTGGCAGGAATCCGCACGGCGACTTCACAATGTTCGAGTGGCCATGCATCGAGGAACGCACGTCAAACATCGCCAAAACGTCAGATCAACAGCACATCCGCAAGGGCGTGACGCAATGGAGCTGATGTGTGCTGATCACCATTGATGATTCATTCAGGCTTCTGAGTCAGCATCTGCGTGATCTCACCAGCAGCCATCGCATCCTGGCGGCAACGGCCAACCGACCGTATGCCCTGGCCCTGGCCAGCTTGTTTGCCCTCCAGGGTGACGAACAGACCTGCCCTCTTCTCGGAATCGCCTCCACGCGAATGGAAGCGTTGTCCTGCCTGGATGGCATCTGCGAGCCTGTCCTGGCGTTTGTCAGTCAACATCTCGATGACTGCCGCGGACTGGACCTGGTGGCTGATCTGAAGGAGCGGTCCGTTCCTGAGTCTCCAATCGCCACTGTGCTGACTCTGAAAGGAACCGATCCGACTCTGATGCGAGAAGCACTCGCCAGCGCTTCCGATGTCGTTCTGGTGCGCCCCAGTCTTGATCTGATTTCGATTGCCCATGCGATGCAGGCGGTGAGGGCGGGAGAGCGTTTCGTCGACCCGCTGATCCCTCATGCGCTGCATCATCGCGATCCGCGCCAAGCCGATGCTCTGTCTGCCCGCGAACGCATGGTTCTCAAACTCCTCTGCGACGGTCTGACCAACAAACAGATCGCTGACGAGCTGATGATCGCAGAAACGACTGCGCGTGGGCATGTGCAGTCGATCATGCGAAAGCTGAGCGTCAAGGACCGCACCGCTGCTGCTGTGGAGGCCATCCGACGCAACTGGGTTAACTGATGCCCTGAACGAATGCATCCGGATTGTGGACCATGTCGAGGATGGTTGTGTGAGTCATTGATGTCTGGATTGTGACTCCAACAACCACTGTTATCAGTGGTTGTTGTGATGAATCTGAGAAGTGTCTTAGATGGATGTGAGTGGCGGGTGTGCGAGATGTGAATCGATGATGACTTGGCTGATTAAAACTGTGTCTGGATCTATCCGTAAACCCTTGGTTTGAAGGATGGTGGTTTTTATTCATGGCGGCAATGATTCGATTGCCTCTTGAAAATTCGGTCCATGGCAACTTTCGCTGTTGGTGATTTCAGTCAGGACATTCGTGGTTTCGATCCTGAGACTGATCTGCTTGACTTCGGAAATGTGTCCGTTCACAGTCTGATCCTTGGTCAGGATGAGAATGGTTTTGCCACGGTTGTTTTTCCTTGGCAGCCCAACCAGTTTCAGCGCATTCTCGGGGTCGATGGCCAGGGCATCCGTTGGAGTGATCTGACGGGCAGTAATTTTGCGGCAGTGGGTAATGAACACCTGCGCCAGGACATTGGAGCTGTGATGTCCTGGGAGAACCGAATCGGGCCTGCTTTTGATGCAGGGAATTCAAATCTTGCAAGCACTGTTTACATTCGATCGCACGAGAAAGACAGTGTCACTTTGATTGACAATTTCAATCCTCAGGTGGACAAAATAAATTTCCTTTATTTCGGCACCCGAGAGCGTTTGACGGTTGAAAATGTTGGTGCGGATCTGGTTATAAGTTCCGAGCCTATTGGTCAGCAATTCATTTTTACTGGAGTTCAGAAAGAAGACCTGATCGGGGCCAATCTGGAATTTCACTTCGACCAGATCGAGGAGGATCTTCTTGACCGGGCCTTTGGTTTCAGCCCCGAACAGCTTGCTTTGGTCGATCGATCAAGTCTGTTCACTCCTGAGGGCGGTGCGACCGATGGTTCGCAAACCCGACCCGGTGAGTTTGTGACGGCCGCGGGGGATGCTCCCGGTCAGCCGATCTCTCTGGAGGAGAGCACGCGGTTGATTCAGGAGCGTGCGGATCAAGTTGAGTCTGCAGAGGCGACCTCAATGGATGCAGGCATGGGGGCAGCGGATCCGATGTCGACGGACAGTGACATGGACATGCCAATGACCATGGATATGTCGTCTCCAGATCTTTCGGGGGTGGTGATGAACCGACCCGGTGGTTCCAATGTCCATAACAGCTGTCTTTTGCTTGACGTGACTGGATCCCTGTGGTGGGGAGGTGGTATCAGCGGAAATCTCATCATTCGTAATCCGATGGGAGTTGCCATTGAGGACTGGCAGGTTTCCTTTCTGACGCCGCACGATCAGTTTGAAAGCTGGTCCGGTGATGTCAGCGTTGTGGACGCCGGCGATGGGCTCAACCTTGTCACGTTCACGCCCGCTGACTGGAACAGAAGCATTCCGGGCAACGGAGAGATTTCGATCAGTTTCAATGCGCAAGGTGTGGGCCTGGCCGACAGTGGTGCGCTGAGCAGCGCTGATTTCTTCAGTGCTGCCGAGGCGCCTGTCGAGGATTCCGCCCCTCAGATGATGAGCGAGTCCGCTGTCTACTCCGATGTTCAGGCTGTGCAGGAACAGGCGGCTCCCGCGTCGGATGGTGATGGAGACGCCGAGACCCCTGTTGTCGTTGACGATCCAGTCGCCAGTGAAGCTGTCGTCTCGTCCCTGGATGATTCCACGGTGGATTCCACAGTGGATTCCACGGTCGATTCCACGGCTGACGAGCAACGATCTGAGGCTGCTGCGAACACCAATCCGCTCAGGCTGGATGTCAGCGGCGACCTGTATTGGGGGGGGATGAGTGGCGTTCTCACGATCACCAATCCATCAGGGAGAGCCATCGAGAACTGGTCGGTGAGCTTTGAGACCCCCCACAGTGATTTCCAGAGCTGGGCCGGTGCGGTCGAGATCGAACCCCTCGCGGCTGGAGGCAACAGAGTGACGCTCACCCCGGCAGCCTGGAACAATACGATCGCTGCCGGGCAGAGCATTGATGTGAGTTTCAATGCCACGAGTGAGGGGATCCCCAACAGCGGCACACTCACAAGTGATCTTTTCTTCACGGCAGGAGATGGAGCGGGTACGTCCATCGACGACCCCATCGTCTCCGGCGGAAGTCAGTCATCCGAGGACGCATCGGGCACGCCGGAATCCCTGGCGACCCAGGCCGTCTCGACGTCGTTGTCACCAACTGATCCGGCGCTCAATGAGCTGGAAGAGATCACAGCGATCGTGGACCCTCTTGCCTTGGGTGAAGCCGTTGATGCATCAACAACCAGTGATTCCGTGGTTGCTGCTTCCATCAGCAGCAATGGCACCGGTATGGACATCCGCTCCACCGGCAAAAAGGTTGTTGCTTACTTCGAGGAATGGGGTATTTATGAGCGAGATTTTCTCGCGCAGGATATCAATGTTGATGCGTTGACCCATATCAACTACAGCTTCTTTGATGTCACAGCCAATGGCGATGTGAAGCTGTTTGATGCATGGGCGGCGACCGACAAGCGGTTCAGCGCAGATGAACAGGTCAGTCGCACATTTTCGCAGTCTGATTGGCAGGGGCTGTCTGAGGAGCGTCGCAACACATACAACAATGGAGCTGACTTCACAGCCAGCGTCAATGGCGACGGGTCCGTCACGGTCACCGGTGTTCCGATGGGTTGGAACACGCCCGTTGACTATGTCGGTAATCTGCGACAGTTTGATCTCATCAAACAGTTGAATCCCCAGATCAATCTGGGTCTTGCGCTGGGAGGCTGGACGCTGTCTGATGAATTCAGTCTTGCTGTTGATTCAGCTGCTGATCGTGAAGCTTTTACCGACAGCATTATTGACACCTTGAAGAGGTTTGACTTCTTCACCACCGTCGATTTTGACTGGGAATACCCTGGAGGTGGTGGGGATTCAGGGAACGCCTCCAGTCCTGATGATGGTGTCAATTTTGCACTGACTCTGGAGCTTCTCCGCGACAAGCTTGATCAACTTGAATCTGTCAGTGGTCAGGATTACGACATCTCTGTTGCGACTGCAGGTGGTTACGACAAGCTGGCCAATTTAAATCTTTCGGGAATCGACCCCTACGTTGATTTCTACAATGTGATGACCTACGACTTCCATGGAGGCTGGGAGTCTCAAACAGGTCATCAGGCAGCCATGACCAATGACCCCGGTGGTTATGACATTGCCACTGCGATTGAACAGTTTCAGAACAGCAATATCAATCTGAACAAGGTGATTCTCGGAGCTCCGACCTACACACGTGCCTGGGGCGATGTTGATGCCGGCGACACCTTTGGGCTGGGTAATGCAGGTGACTCTCGACAGGCTCCCGGCTCCTATGAGGCGGGTAACTACGACCAGAAGGACCTGATCACAGGGGTTGCTGACGGTTCCTACGAACTGATCTGGGATGATGACGCCAAGGCGGCGTTTGTCTACAACCCTCAGACGCGTATCTGGAGTTCGATCGAGACACCTGCAACGATCGCCGGCAAAGCGATTTACGCGGACGCCATGGACCTCGGCGGGATGATGTTCTGGGCGCTTTCCAACGACAGTGTCGGTGATCAGAGCCTGATCGGTGCGGCATCGGATCTGCTCAGTGGTGAAGCAACTCCTGATGATGTGCTCGCCCGCAGCGTGCAGTTCGACTGGGTCCTCGGTGGTGATGGCCAGTTCGGTCTGGACGACTTCAGCCTCCCTGGCTGATCACGAGCCCTAGCGTGAGCGCAGTTGTTCCGCTCATGTTCTGTGGTTCCTGGCGTGATGTCCTTGCAAGGGGCCCTCAGCTGGCTGGGGGCCCTCACAGCTGCTCTGGTGATCGTGGCTCAGCCCGCTCTGACCTTCGCGGCAGTGAACGGTCTTCCTGGCACCCACAGCTTTGTGGCCGACGCCGTGCGCAATGTCGCCCCTGCTGTCGTGCGCATCGACACCGAGAGGGTGGTGGAGCGCCAGCCCTTCGATCCCAATCTGATTGACCCTCTGTTGCGGGATCTTCTTGGTGAGCCGGGCTACGGGCCCGAGCGTCAACGCGGGCAGGGATCCGGGGTTGTGATTGATCGGGACGGCCTCGTGCTCACCAATGCCCACGTGGTCGAGCAGGTCGAGGAGGTCAATGTGACGCTTGCCGATGGAGATCAGCGCGACGGGGTTGTGGTGGGACGTGATCCGATCACAGACCTGGCCCTTGTCCGTCTCAAGGACGCCTCACCTCCGAAGCCCGCCAAGCTCGGCGACTCCGATGCCCTGGAGGTCGGGGACTGGGCAATCGCGCTCGGTACGCCCTATGGACTGGAGCGCACCGTCACCCTCGGCATCGTCAGCAGCCTGCACCGCAACATCAGCAGTCTCGGCTTCAACGACAAACGGCTGGATCTGATTCAGACCGATGCAGCGATCAATCCGGGCAACTCCGGTGGCCCGCTGGTCAATTCCGATGGACGTGTGATCGGAATCAACACGCTTGTGCGTTCAGGACCGGGAGCAGGACTTGGCTTCGCCATTCCGATCAATCTGGCGCGGAGGGTGGCTGAACAGCTCCAGCAGGCCGGTGAAGTGGTTCACCCCTATCTCGGACTGCAGCTGGTTCCCCTGACAGCGCGGATCGCGCGGGATCACAACAAGGATCCCAACGCGCTTGTGGAGCTTCCTGAGCGTTCCGGTGCGCTTGTTCAGTCCGTGCTCCCCGACAGCCCCGCCCAGCGTGCAGGCCTCCGGCGGGGAGATCTCGTGGTCAAGGCTGGCGAGGTGCCCATCGACGATCCTCAGGCGTTGCTCCAGCAGGTTGATCAGGCTGAGATCAATCAGCCACTGAAGTTGCAGATCATCCGTGGGCAGAACGACCTGCAACTGTCGGTCAAGCCTGAACCATTGCCAGGGTTCAGCTGACACCCTTGCTACGGTCGCGCCCGATTCCAACTGAGCGATGTCAGATCTTCAGAACCAGATGAAACAGGCTGTCGCCGAGGCGGCGGTTGAACAGTTCCGGGACGGCATGATCGTCGGGCTCGGTTCGGGATCCACAGCTGCTCTGATGATCAAGGGACTGGGTCAACGTCTCGCCGCCGGCCAGCTCAAGGACATCGTGGGTGTCACCACCTCCTTTCAGGGTGAGGTGCTTGCGGCAGAACTGGGCATCCCCCTGCGCAGCCTGAATGCCGTGGACCGGATCGATCTGGCCATCGACGGCGCTGATGAGGTGGATCCTGCCTTTCAGCTGATCAAGGGTGGTGGTGCCTGCCATGTCCAGGAAAAGCTTGTTGCCGCCCGCGCCGAGCGGTTCGTCGTGGTGGTGGATTCGACCAAGCTCGTGGATCGCCTCAACCTCGGATTTCTGCTGCCGGTGGAGGTGCTCCCTGGCGCCTGGCGCCAGGTTCAACAGCAGCTGTCAGGGATGCATGGAGCGGCTGAATTGCGGATGGCTCAGCGCAAGGCCGGTCCGGTTGTGACCGACCAGGGCAATCTGGTGCTGGATGTCCGCTTCGAGGGTGGAATCGCCGATCCAGTGGATCTGGAAAGGGAGATCAACAACATCCCCGGAGTTCTCGAGAACGGCTTGTTCGTGAACGTCGCCGACGAAGTGCTGGTGGGTGAGGTGAAGGACGGCAGGGCCGGCGTTCGCAGTCTCGACAAAGCCGTCTGAGATCAGTTCAACCGCACCTTCACCGAGTTGGCATGGCTGTGCAGTCCCTCGCTGCCCGCCAGCTCGATCACGGCACCACCTGTGGCTTCGAGCGCTTCACGGCTGAATTCGATCATTGAGGTGTGGCGCATGAACGTCTCCACACTCAGCGCTCCGCTGTAACGGGCGGAGCCGCAGGTTGGCAGGGTGTGATTGGGCCCTGCGAGGTAATCACCCACCGCTTCCGGACTCCAGGGGCCGATGAAGATGGCGCCGGCCTGCTGGATGCGATCGGCCAGCATCCGCGGTCGCTCCACCAGCAGCTCGAGATGTTCCGGGGCGAAGCGATCACTCAGGCGGGCACAGGTTTCGAGACAGTCGCAGACCACCACCAGTCCCCACTGGCCAAGGGATTGGCGGCAGATCGCCTCACGGGGATGCCGGCTCAGTTGCCGTTCCAGTTCTGCGGGCAGTGCGTCCGCAAGGGACTGCGCTGTGGTCAAAAGGATGGCGGCAGCGAGCGGATCATGCTCCGCCTGCGCCAGCAGATCCGATGCCACCTGCGTCACGGAGGCTGACCCATCGGCGATCACCAGCACCTCGCTCGGGCCCGCAAGCGAATCGATGCCCACCTGCCCGTAGACCAGTTTCTTGGCGAGGGTCACATAGAGATTCCCAGGACCACTGATCACATCGACGCGGGGGATGGTGTCGGTGCCAAGAGCGAGCGCGGCCACCGCCTGAGCACCACCGATCCGGTACACCTCTCGGACGCCTGCCAGGTGGGCCGCCGCCATCACCGTGCTGTTCACTCTTCCGTTCGGGCCTGCCGGCGTCACCATCACCAGCCGTTCAACACCAGCGGCTCTCGCCGGTACGGCATTCATCAGCACGGTGCTCGGATAGGACGCCCGACCGCCGGGAACGTAGAGGCCAGCTGCCTGCACAGGGCGCCATCGCCGTCCCAGTCGCTCCCCGTGAACGCCCTTCACATCGAGGTCCTCAGGCTTCTGGCGCAGGTGGAAATCCTGAATGCGGCGATGGGCCAGCTCCAGGGCGTCTCTCAGGTCCGCGGGGCTGTCATTCCAGGCCCGTTCCAGTTCCGAGGTGGAGACGCACAGCGGGTCCGGTCGGAAACCATCGAACTGTTCGGTCAGTGCCATCAGAGCCTGATCACCCTCGCTGCGCACACGCTCGATGATGGTTTCAACCGTGGCCGTGGCATCCCGCTGGGTCTGTCCGGTGGTGCGTGTGGAGATCCGATCGAGCTGCTGCTCCGCCTCTGCTGCGCTGTGAAGGCACCTGGGCAGACCGGTCGTCTCTTGCTCAGTGCTCAGGGTGCTCATCGACGCCTGACATTCGGATCTCTTCAAGCTAGGGCCCTCGTCACCCCGGTCGGTGTCGTGGAGTCACTGGGCTATGGTTGCAGATTGTCGATCTGAACCCCGGCTCTGTGGCCAATAACAAGTCATCAAAGAAGCGCGTCGAGATCGCTGAGCGCAACCGCCTCCAGAACAAGGCATACAAGTCAGCCATGCGCACGCTGATGAAGCGCTGTTTCAGTGCCTGCGATGCCTACAGCACCACCCCAGGAGACGAAGCCAAGGCAACGGTTCAATCCAGCATGAACGCCGCCTTCAGCAAGATCGACAAGGCTGTCAAGCGTGGTGTGTTGCACCGCAATGCCGGAGCCCATCAAAAGTCCCGGCTCACGGTGGCCGTGAAGAAGGCGATCGATCCCGCACCCACTACGAGCTGACTGCGGGCTGATCCGATTCGAGAGGCCGAGAACCCCGAGCGCTCAGCGCCCGGCAGAATGGATCCTGAAGGCGCGTTTCAGGATCTGATGTCACCTCCGGCATTGATTGACAGTCACTGTCACATCGTCTTCCGAACGTTTGATGAGGATCTCGACGATGTCGCGGCCCGCTGGCGTGATGCGGGGGTGACATCGCTGCTGCATGCCTGCGTTGAACCCGGCGAGATTCCTGCGATCCGCTCACTGGCGGATCGATTCCCTGAACTGCGCTATTCCGTCGGTGTGCATCCCCTTGACACCGAGCACTGGGGCTCGGACACCGCCGATGTGCTGCGACGGGCAGCTCTCGAAGACGATCGGGTGGTGGCCATCGGAGAGCTCGGTCTCGATCTGTTCCGCGATAAAAACCTGGATGAGCAGCTGGCCACGCTCCGGCCCCAGCTCGATCTCGCTGTGGAGCTCAACCTGCCTGTGATCATCCACTGCCGCGACGCGGCGGAGCCGATGTTGGTTGAACTGCGTGCCCGTCAGTCAGCGGGGCGCTGCCCGCGGGGAGTGATGCACTGCTGGGGGGGCACCCCTGAGGAGATGCACCAGTTTCTGGCGCTGGGGTTCTACATCAGTTTCAGTGGCACGGTCACCTTCCCCAAAGCGCTGCCCACCCATGACTGCGCCAGGGAAGTGCCTCAGGACCGATTCCTCGTGGAAACGGACTGCCCCTTCCTGGCGCCGGTTCCACGCCGTGGCAAGCGCAATGAGCCCGCATTCGTCGCGTCGGTTGCCACGCGTGTCGCCGAATTGCGTGAACAGAGCCTCGAGCAGGTGGCCCGTGACAGCACGGCCAACGCCAGGCGTCTGTTCAGGCTTCCGTGACGATGGTGCTTCCCTCGGCACGAAAGTGTAAGATGACTTATTGGCCTGGCCGGCCACAATTTCCTGTGTTCCGGCTCCCGAAGCGTCCATTACCGTCCGGTGCATTGACGACGTCAGCTGTTCTGACCCGAGTCTTCTGAAGCCATTGATCGCGGAGGTCGTCCCCACCAGGGGACGGCAGCCGCTGTCTTGCTTGCCAGATCACCGTGGTCTGAACCGCCGATCCTTCAGGCCTTTTGTCCCCTCTGATACCTGCAGGTCTCCGCATGAGCAGCAGCGCGATTCAGGTCGCCAAGACCGCCACCTATCTTCCGGATCTGGTGGAGGTTCAGCGAGCCAGTTTCAAGTGGTTTCTGGAGAGAGGTCTGATTGAGGAGCTGGAGAGCTTCTCCCCGATCACCGATTACACCGGCAAGCTCGAGCTTCATTTCGTCGGCAGCGAGTACCGGCTCAAGCGTCCTCGCCACGACGTGGAGGAGGCCAAGCGTCGCGATGCAACGTTTGCATCGCAGATGTACGTGACCTGCCGGCTTGTCAACAAGGAGACCGGCGAGATCAAGGAGCAGGAGGTGTTCATCGGCGAGCTCCCCTTGATGACCGAACGGGGGACGTTCATCATCAACGGTGCCGAGCGCGTGATCGTCAATCAGATCGTGCGCAGTCCTGGTGTCTATTTCAAGGATGAAATGGACAAGAACGGTCGTCGTACCTACAACGCCAGCGTGATTCCCAACCGTGGTGCCTGGCTGAAGTTTGAAACAGACAAGAACGATCTTCTGCATGTGCGGGTGGATAAAACCCGCAAGATCAACGCCCATGTGCTCATGCGTGCCATGGGGCTTTCAGACAATGACGTGATCGACAAGCTCCGTCACCCCGAGTACTACAAAAAGTCGATCGAAGCCGCCAATGATGAGGGCATCAGCTCCGAAGATCAGGCGCTGCTCGAGCTTTACAAGAAGCTGCGTCCCGGTGAACCGCCTTCCGTGAGTGGCGGTCAGCAGCTCCTGCAGACCCGTTTCTTCGATCCAAAGCGCTACGACCTCGGTCGGGTGGGTCGCTACAAGATCAACAAGAAACTCCGCCTCACCATTCCGGATTCAGTGCGCACCCTCACCCATGAGGACGTGCTGTCGACGCTTGACTATCTGATCAATCTCGAGCTCGATGTCGGTGGTGCGAGCCTCGATGACATCGATCACCTCGGCAATCGCAGGGTTCGCTCGGTCGGAGAGCTTCTGCAGAATCAGGTGCGTGTGGGATTGAACCGTCTTGAGCGCATCATCAAGGAACGCATGACCGTTGGCGAGACCGACTCGCTGACCCCTGCCCAACTGGTGAATCCCAAGCCGCTCGTGGCGGCGATCAAGGAGTTCTTCGGCTCGAGCCAGCTGAGCCAGTTCATGGACCAGACCAATCCTCTGGCAGAGCTGACCCACAAGCGCAGGATTTCGGCACTTGGACCGGGTGGTCTGACCCGTGAGCGGGCCGGATTTGCCGTGCGCGACATCCACCCGTCCCATTACGGCCGTCTCTGCCCGATCGAGACGCCCGAGGGTCCGAACGCTGGTCTGATCAATTCACTGGCCACGCATGCGCGGGTGAATGAATACGGCTTCATCGAAACCCCGTTCTGGAAGGTCGAGAAAGGTCGCGTCCTCAAGGAGGGTGACCCGATCTATCTCTCAGCCGATCTCGAGGATGAATGCCGTGTCGCACCCGGCGATGTGGCGACCGACAGCGACGGAACGATCCTCGCCGATCTCATCCCTGTTCGTTACCGGCAGGACTTTGAAAAGGTCCCTCCCGAGCAGGTGGACTATGTCCAGCTCTCACCCGTGCAGGTGATCTCCGTCGCCACCTCCCTGATTCCCTTTGTGGAGCATGACGACGCCAACCGGGCTCTGATGGGATCCAACATGCAGCGTCAGGCCGTGCCCCTGCTGCGTCCGGAGCGACCCCTGGTCGGAACGGGTCTGGAAACCCAGGTGGCCCGTGACTCGGGCATGGTTCCCATCTCCCGGGTCAACGGCACCGTCACGTTTGTCGACGCCACCGCGATCGTGGTGCAGGACGAGGAGGGCCTTGAGCACACCCACTATCTGCAGAAATACCAACGCTCCAATCAGGACACCTGTTTGAACCAGCGTCCGATCGTCCGTCAGGGAGATCCCGTGATCGTGGGTCAGGTGCTCGCGGACGGATCCGCCTGTGAGGGTGGTGAGATCGCGCTCGGTCAGAACGTCTTGATCGCTTACATGCCCTGGGAGGGATACAACTACGAGGACGCGATCCTTGTCAGTGAGCGTCTGGTCAATGATGATCTGTACACCTCGGTGCACATCGAGAAGTACGAGATCGAGGCGCGGCAGACCAAGCTGGGCCCGGAAGAGATCACCCGTGAGATTCCCAACGTCGCTGAGGAGAGTCTCGGCAACCTCGACGAGATGGGCATCATCCGGATCGGGGCCTTCGTCGAGAGTGGCGACATCCTCGTGGGCAAGGTGACGCCCAAAGGGGAATCAGACCAACCGCCCGAAGAGAAGCTCCTGCGGGCCATCTTCGGCGAGAAGGCACGTGATGTGCGTGACAACTCTCTGCGGGTACCCAGCACCGAGCGAGGACGGGTTGTGGATGTGCGCATCTACACCCGTGAGCAGGGTGATGAGCTGCCGCCCGGTGCGAACATGGTGGTGCGGGTTTACGTGGCCCAACGCCGCAAGATCCAG
>Ga0160422_10000613_pt1 | contig 21856 bp, 17 predicted proteins | sample Fk160mmetaG_FD_108192 | JGI IMG/M metagenome (GOLD analysis project Ga0160422, IMG submission 108192) | Marine microbial communities from the Central Pacific Ocean - Fk160115 60m metaG | ecosystem: Environmental > Aquatic > Marine > Oceanic > Photic zone | place: The Central Pacific Ocean...
ACATCTGAGATGACATCTCAGATGACGGGAGCGCAGACTCGTTTGTCACCGGGATCGATGGCTCCACTGGAGGTACCGAAAAAATCGTCCTAGACACCGAAAGATTCTCAGGAAGCTCCGGAAAACTCACAGGAAACGCCGGAGAAGTCTCCACCCATCCTTCACCATCAATCCATGTTTTAGCTATACCATTCGTTCCATTTGGAGCTCGTCCACGTGGTCGTTTGCGCTTGTAATCAACTGCATGTTCATATTCATCATCATCTGAGAATTCTATCGTTTCCGTATACTTCACCACTGAACATACACGTTTGCCTGTTCTTTGCTCAAATGAATGAGGACATTTATGCCATTGCTTCAAATCACATCTCTGACCTGCACAAACTGCATTGCACACTAGCATTTTTCCGAAAAAAAAAATATCACAACAAAATGAACTCAAAAGACAGAAAAAAGACATCTTGTGTTCCCTATCATATTTATGCGTCTACAAGCGCAAATGCGATTTCGTCTTGAATGAGTCGACTGCATCCCGGAAATCCATGAAGTTCATAAAAAAGACTGCGAAATAACTGTGATGATGCGTCTTCGTGTTCAACCGCATAAAATGCAAATTCGATGAAATGAGCTTTCGCCCAAACAAAATCGACTAATGCTGTTGTGCGAAATGCATTGTGCATACAGTATTGAGACAAAAACGATTCGAGAAGCAATCTAATGTGATGACGATGTCTCATGCGTGTAAAAATGAATTCTTCTGAAAACTCGAAACGATGCAAATTGTGTAGGATGCTATGAGCACAATAACTTGCCCATCTGTTGTGCCATCTAATGGGAGACTTTGTAAAATCTATATTCATGTTGACATCTGGTAGTTTGGGTGGTATCGCCATTTTAAGCGCTTGACTCATTTCAGCATAACTTGTAATTGGTCTCAATATTATTTGTAGGCTTGGCATACCGTAACAATGTTACTTTTGACTTTTTTTTGTTCGTGCTTTTTTTGTTCGTGCTTTTTTTTGTTCGTGCTTTTTTTTGTTCGTGCATGTATTTGTCTACATCTTTAACAGTAATTCCTTTACCATCTGGAATCACATGTATTGCTTTGAAACCTGCTTTTTGGGCGTAAACACAATTGTCCATTCGGTCGTCCATTAATGTTACGCGTTGTCTGTTGCGATTCTTGGAAAGACGTATCATGCATTCTTGCTTACGTTCAGGGACATCTTTTTTTGATCCATAAGGACGGTAGCAAAAAGGTTTGTTCTTCAGACGTGCCTGGATGCTTTGTGTAACTCCATTCAACGACCTGACTGGACGAGCAGTATTGATTGCAACATCTATATTGTTATCGTCGCAGTAATCAAGTAACTGGTTTACAAGTTTCTCGTGTTTTTTGCGACACATTTCGGTAGTGCATGAAGACGGCAGGATGGTGTCGTCGATGTCTAAAATTAACATATCTGGATTCATTTATTTCTGAATTATTTTTTTTAGCCACCTTCAAAAAATCTTTTTTCGTAAAGATGCAAATTCAAGAAGTCATTGTTATTGGAAAACCAGTAAATTACATGGAAAATTTTGAAAAACAAACAAGAGAAGACATACAAAACCTCTACAATCTAATCAAAATTCATACATTCAATTTAGAGTGTCACACATACATAAGTCAGAAGCGCTTCGAAAAAAATAAACAGAGGTGGAATCGATGCATCATTATCTTAACATTAATGTATCTACCGTTCATATTTCAATGCCTAAAACTAATCAATGTTGTGTATCAAGTCGAACTATTATTGCACTCTAATGATTGATTGTTATGAATTCTCTTTTTTCATTTTGTCGCACATGGGTTTGCAGAAAGTACCAGCTCCGGACATGTTGACACAAGCATATAATCCCTCTTTTGCTTCATGCTCACACCACTTCTCCATTGTGTTGTAAGTGGTCGGATCGTCATTCCAAGGAACAGCATTTATGTCAGTACCGAATGTGGCCTTTGTCTCCGTGTATGCATTACACTGAGTTTCAGTAGGGACTTTGTAACACTCTTCTATCATGTGTGCGGGGGTATCCTTTTTTTTTGGAAAGCATCTTTTCGGTGAGCCACCCCATGTGCAGATGGAAGGAGGCATCCTTTGAAATATCGAAATATTTTTTGAATGGTTCTTTCATTACATGATAACACAGTAGCATTTGATTGTAATTTCGATTTCGATATAACTAAACACAATAGCATTTTCAAACCAAAACAGCTGGCAAGTTCCAAACTTGTAAATGCGTTCTCCACAAGCACATGATAGTATCGACGCCAATACCAAATTTTTGAGATATAAATGGAATAGATTTGTGTCCAATCATATTGATAATTTGAATACGAGTATTGTCGTCAAGTTGCAGAAACTCTATTCTTTTTCGCTCAAGCACAAACTTGAAAAAATTCTGCAATACACATTTTTCTTCAATATGCGGCTTCCTTTCCGGATGAAATTGGACACCAAATCGCAAATACTTTAAAGATTCAATCAGTTGGGCACACCCATTGTGATAACAAAAACAAGTAAAATCGTTAGGAACAGCATGCACATAATCTTGATGTGATAATGTAACTTTCATATTACATTCTTGTCCTCCCAATAAAACATTTCCACTCAGTATATGAATGTTTTGTTCCGTCTTTATCATACTTTCTAATCTCTTTACAGTTCCACCATACATTGATGATATCAATTGCATGCCGAAACAAATTCCGAGAATTGGAATATTGTTCAAACGCAATAGAGTAGTTATGCTTTTCCGAGTATAATCGACACGAGTAGGTTCCGATAAATTTAGAGATGATCCAGATAAAATGGCAGCGTCAAACTCATTCATATTTATTTGCTTTGTAACATCTGCAGTTGTGTGACAGCATACAACTTCCACTAAATCTGCCAGGAGAATTTCTAAATGACGTGTAAATTCGCATAATCCGGGTTTTGAATTATCAATCAACAAACATTTCATGTTTTCTGTTGTAAAGAATTAATTTATTTCGTTCAACTCAAAATATAAATGTATACACCCATAATATATGCCCATGTAGCTTAGTGGTAGAGCATTGCACTTGTAATGCAAAGGTCACGGTTTCGATCACCGTCGTGGGCTTCTTAACATGACAAAGATTCCAATTCAAGATATTTGTCTCTCATTTTTTTGAAATTTCGAGGATCCTCAAATTCAATTGCGTGAAACACTTCGATGCAGTATCTTCTCCATGCTTCTCGTATGTTCATATAATGAACAAATGTCTCTATTCCAATTTTTTTCATAGTGTAGAAAGACTCGTATGTGGCGATGAACTCTGGACTACTTGATAGCTTCAATGCAGCGGTCGTTAGCAAAGAATCCAGTCTTCCTTGAAATATCGTACTTTCTTCCATACCAAACAAAGCACAAGTCGATTTCACATTCAAAGCAAAATCTACAATATCATTTTTGTTGAAATCGTTGTCAATGAATTTCCAAAAACATTCAAAGTCATCAGAAAAGTATATCTCTATTTGGTCAGAATCCGCGTCATGGACAATGTTTCTAAAGTATGCGAATTGTTTCCATGTCGTTGGACCCATCATACATATAATTTTATCTTCGCTCATACTTTTTACAATTATCAACGGCTTACATAAACATGCGATATTTTGTGAAGTCATCTTTTACTGCAGCATCTTTTTTGAATTTCGTCATTCTGATTGATGACATTGTTTCAAATACACAAAAACACAAGCGAAAATACATTTCGTCATGAAAAAAATACTGTCATTTAAATAAATGTATGTTAGAGCACCGCCTGGCATTTACGATTTTTTTACACCCATAGGTTCGTTATCTGCAAGTTGGAGTGATAACTGTTTATATTTAATAAACCATCCTTATTATAACCATAAATGGATTCATGAAAGAGTAAATAATAAATGGCAGTTGAGGAAGGAAAATTCGGATGAGTGTATTCACTATGATTTCTCAAGTATAGGAATCAGACCGTGTACTGCTGCATCCCATTCTATATTAGAAATAGACGGAAATAATGCCATAATTTCGTTTGATTTCGGAATTCCGTACCCAGTACACCGTCTAGGCCAAGGAGGATCATCATCTCTAACCGACAGTTGCAGATTCACAAGCTCTTATAATGTTGTAGGAATTGGGAGTACGACTTTCCAATTCACTGCAATCAATGTGACTGGTGTTCCGCCAGCGTTACCTCCAAGTGTATCACCTCCTCCTCCCCCTCCAGAAACAAATCGTTTGAAATCAGGTCGGTACAAATTCGGAGTTTCACATGGTAGTTCAGTAAAAAGACTTATTATGACTAATTGCGCTATAGCGCAGTTTTATCATAATACAATTGTCTGGCAAGATCAGTATGCGGCCAACTTAGGATCACCGACAATTTACTGGGATTATGTTCGAATCGACGGAGAATGGCACTTACAAGCACCAGATACTAACAATTGTTTGAAGATGTCATACGATGATCTATACTGGAGATTGTACTCGTGTGGTAAGTTCAACTCGTATGATTATGACACTTACATAAGAAATTATACTGCGAATGATGCACAAATTTTTACAAGATTATCAGAACACATACTACACTCGGGATCGTATTACTTGATGAATTCAGCTCAATATAATACCGCATGCCCCAATCACAACAACGCAGCAAAGTTTCAGTCAGGATCACTGCAACGCAATTTGGTATACGAATTACAATACGAATACCCAGACACAACTTCATGTGCTCAACGCATTGAAGCATTAGCTCATAGCAATTCTTCCCAATGTTCTACGTATGAAACTGGTTGCTTTGGTGTTTTTGATAAAACAATATTTGTTTACAACGGCAGACCAGTATACAATAATTCAGATTTTTTCATATATTTTTATCAAGGATCAGGCTGGCATTGCAATCGATTTCAACCCGACTTTTACGCATCCAGTCAAGACAAGTCTTATACTTATTTATGGGGCAGCAGTATTGCTGCATGTCCGACAATCCCTGATAACTATCAAAATTGGTTATGCGGTGCATGGGTGGATATATCTTTCACGATTTCGCCGTATCATCTACCACCATCCCAACCGTCTCCGTATCCGCCTCCGTATCCGCCTCCATATCCGCCTCCGTATCCGCCCCCGTATCTGTCCCCACGTCCTCCATCATCACCGACACCACCCGCGTGCTCAAATCAGGCATATGAACTCGACTTTTCAAACGATGGCCGATCAAGTGCGGCAGATTGTATTATACTCTTCAAAGAATCACCTATAAACCCAGATTGTGAGACCGACCTGCTCATACAAGTATTTAATATCACAAACACACCGAATCGTACATACACACTTTTTAAATGTATGCAAGCTATTGCTGACCGAATGTCACTGTGACATCTACGGTAAAATCACTAAATTCACCTTCTAAATGTTGTCCATTTTCTGAAGTATTCTATGTCGCTGTCATAAGAAAATACATTATGCACCTTTGTCCCGTTTGATTCAAACATGTTTTTCCATTTTGGTGGCATATCTGGCATCACTATCGTTGTGCAACGAAATGCATGATGTTTTGATTTGTACATGTCTTGAAATTCAACAAAGAACAAATTGGAATATAAGATAGATTGCTCCTTGGTCATCCCACTTTGTTTAGCACACGATTGTTCATCATACAATATTTCGGAAGACTCAAAGTGCAAATATTTTGCGGATTTCAAAAGATAAATCAAAGTATGCAGTTTTGATATGTAGTGTTTTTGTGTATTTTCCACAAATATGGTTTTATTGAAGTAATACAAAGTGTGCACCTCTAAGTCCCATGAAGGGGGTGAAGTCCATAAAGGGAGTGAATTGAACCCTTGGAATTCACTTGTCAGCACCAAAGTGTGCACTGTTGAGAAATAACTCAAGACAATCTTAGCGGTAAAAGCGTCGTTCACAATCAAACGAGATTGTGCCGCATTTATTCTTTTGGTCACATCCAGATTATACACCTCATTAAGAAATGAATGTCCATTGATTACAATATCGCGCACCCACGACAAATTCCACTTCATCTCTTCCTTTTTTAATATTTCAGGTGTAGCAAGTGACAAATCCGCAATTTGAAATCGATCATAAAACCAGTGAGATGTGTATTTTTCAACATTGTTGAGTAAGATAGTACTGCGTGGCGGAAATTGCAACATGGGAGTATGCTGAATAAACCAGTGCAGCAGTTTTTCAGAATAAAATATATCGTGACAAACCTTCATACCTTTCAAAAAATTTGTCACATGTGTATTAAACAAATGAGATACTCTCATGAGCATGAAATCATATATTGTACAAAACCGCAGAACCGTTGTAATGCAGTCCTCATTCAACCCAGATAGAAACAATCCATGTTTACTTTTGTGACGCGTAATAACTCTCATCGAAAAAAAATCACTTTGCAGTCAAATCATCTCAATCACCGTCTTCGTCTTCGGACGTCTTTTCTCTTATCCTCTTCCTCTTCCTCTTCCTCCTCCTCTTCTTCCTCCTCTTCTTCCTCCTCTTCCTCTTCCTCATCCTCCTCTTCTTCTTCTTCTTCTTCCTTGTAATCCTTCTTCCGATTTCGTTTATCAGTTTCGTCTTCTTCCTCATCTTCTGATGTTTCTTCAGAATAATCAGAATAACTGCTATAGCCATCCGAAGCTTCATCATAAAACATCTTTAGCTTAATCTTGACTTCTTCCTTGACTCTACTCATTTCATTCTTTAGATCATCTAGAATTTTCCTTTCATTTGTGATGTGTGCTTGCCAAAGGTTATTCACATCATCCGTTTTCATTAAAGGAGTAAGTTGACACTCCTCCGGTAGTCGATTATTTGCATTTATGCATAAAATGCCACATTCAACCCAATCCAACAACAACCCGAAATTACTTCCAAACTCCACAATCACAGATTGCATTTCTACACGACTGATTTTTTGAGTGCAGCGTGCTATGTAGCACTTGTATTCATCCGAACTTATGTCACACATCAAGTACACTGCTTCTGCCCATTCACGTACTCTTTCAAAATTGCGAACTATATTGTCCGACCAAATTGGTGGTGTCTCCATTTACCCAGTACATTTTTTTTGAACAGCACCAATCAAACGCACAAACGAAATTTGAGTAGACGTGGTCACAAAATCCAACGCTTGGAAAAACTCATCCCATTCTACAATTAGTGAGAATTTTAACTTGCGCATGAATTCAAATTCCAGATGCTTTGATATTCGTAATCCGAACAAATCTTCCCAAAAATGTTTCGTATGATGTTTATCATTGAGCATTTTGTCGCTCAAAAATAATGCAAGTAAAAATGTCCTATGATTATACTTATCTTTTATACGTCTGACAAGAGCGACACTGTATATAAAAATTTCAAAGTCATACTTGTTTCCTACATACGCAGCATGATCATTCAACGCTTCTACGAACATTTGTTGTCAAACTTTATTTTTTTCTTGAGCTCAAATTTTTCGGAAGAACATGGTGAACACCAGAAAACGACGCTCAAAAGTTGATGACTCTGCGCAACGATTTGCACTCTTTGGTATACGACTAGAGATGAACTTTGCAAGCAATGTAATGGTACCCAACACAAAGGACAAAAAAATAAAGTATCTCATGACGCAAAATGTGTACTTGTCAAAAGACGTCAAAGCCAATGTAGTCAACGACAAGATGCGACAATTGTTAACAAACCATGCAAACAATGCTACCATACAAACATACCAGACGCTGAGTTCTATCAAGAAGCTGACAATCCCAGCGTTATTCAGAAAAGTGCACGGAACTTCAAAAGTTATTCGACGTTCAGGATCAGTTGTTGGCTACTTTCCTGCCTCGCGAAAACATGCTGTATTATTTGACGACGAGCAACAACATACGGTTGAATTTGATTTACTGAAGGAGAAAAAGCATTGGGTTCGAATTCCGTGGCCAAACAACAAGCTGGACGATTCTGAAGTGGGCGAATCGCAAATAAACCCTCCATCGCTTTCCTACATTACTTATGGTCCCGAATGTCCTCGATGTTTTGTTTCACTTGGAATTGGACATCAAGCATGGACATTTTGCTCCATGTGCCATCTCAACGAACCGGGAGTCATGTGGTCAACACGTTTTTCATCCATGCGAACTGAAAAATCCTATGCCGATGATGTTGAGAAGTAATAGTACTTTTCATTATGTTTTTGTCCGTCCACATTTGTTCTCATGTATATGCTCTTTTTTTTTGTTTTTGATGATAAAGCAAATGAGTAAGTCAACTCCGACTTACAGATCTTCATGTTCGAATACATGTTCTCCGGATATGATTAAAAAATTTACGCAAACATTAAAACCGGAAGAATCATCAACGTTGAACAATGATGAGATTTGCTCGAAATTGAAAAGCATGCAAATTGAGAGTATGATACAAGAAATGAATTTGAAGCGAGAAGAATTTCTTACCGAAGATGATGAACTATACGATAATCTATGTATGAGATATGACATATTTAAAGAAGAAAGTTCAAAATGTGAAAATCTAACAAAAGAAGAATTAGGAAAACAACTCAATATACCAGATTTCGAAACTAGGCAACTCACACACGATCAGTTGTGCGAGAGAGTGATGGTACAAAACGAAGAGTCAATAATAGCTGAGACGACTGATCATAACGATGATGTTCAAACTGATGGCACCAATCCTGGAATCGTAGACTGTATTGCAGAATTAGTCAGCGGTCACAAGGACTTTGATGTTGTGATGCAAAAGTATTCCATGGGAATGATCAAATGTATGAATACATTCAACAATGGAGGTAGTCATATGACACGAGTGGTCAATACTTTGAAAGGTGAAGCAGAAAGACTTCCAACTCAAAAACCTGGTATGTATATCAGATTCATAGAGCAATTAGCACAAATAAATAGTGAAGGTTTGACAACCATTCCTGTACCTCCAAACACTTGTTATATTATAAAAAATGATTTCAATCAGCATATTTTCGTAATGTTTAAAGAAGTACGCGTTGCGTCGTCAACTTTAAGAGAAGAAGATGCACTTGACGAAATAAATAAAGTCTTGGAATTGACGGCATTGAATAACGTATTTGGTCAAGATTCTACTGTAGATTTTGCAGCTTCAAGTACATATTATCACCCTTTCATTGATACAGATGTAAAACCATTAGATTATTCTGCACCAAATGTACTACGAACAGAAAAAGCAGTATGTTTTTGTTTTGACACTGAAATGTATCACGGTGTGAGAGTAACGAAACCGTGTACAGATGTAATCGAGTTTTTACGGTATTTTGGTGATGTAAAAACAATAAAACAGACGATATTTGATGTTTCAAAACATTCTGATTACCGTTCGTTGAGACAAAAAGCGATTGCAAAACTAGAAGACAACGGGGATACTGTTTCAGAAGAAGCAATCTCTGCATCTGTAGAAGAACAACGCAAAAGAATTCAATCGGTGCTCACAAAAGTAAATAAACGAATGGTGAATACAAATCGTATATACAGCGTCAAAGATTTTTACTTTCGATTGCAAAAGTGGTGTTCATGGTATGTTGAGACAGAGCAACAGAAAGATGAAGATACATATTTTTCACTAGAATATGCATTGACTTTGAGAGAAAAAGTTGAAACGGATTCCACACGTGAATTATATGTTAAGACGCAAACAAAGAAGAATGAATATATTTTTACAAAAGATAACTTGATGAAATACGAATTTCACATGTATAGATCTCTGCAAAAGTCTGAACCGAAAACGACTAAGAAGTCGTTGCGGTCGACGATCGGATTATCTGTCGCGAAAGAAGCATCCGCCTTCTATTTTAGAATTAGCATTCTTGTTCTCAAGCTTGTTACTAATTATTACAGAAAGATGCTGCGTACAGCAACCAGCGCCTTTCATTCTGGCGACGCGTGGAGCATATATAATATAGGTATTTGGGATATGTGTACTAATTTTGCATTATTCATATTTGGGCTTTTTATTATGGCAACGAATTGTGAATGGAAAGAGGACAAAACTGAAGCGGAAACGATCGAAACATACATAAAGTCGAAATCGAAGAAATCGTTTCATTCTAATGTAGAATTGGTAATAATATCAGACTCTAAAACTGCCGGTATTAAAAGTAAAAATGACAAAGATTCAAATGTATTGAATACAACATTTGATTTCTTGAAACAAAAATATAAATCGTTATTCATGATGGATGATGATAATGTATGCACATACAATAACCATTTAGGTGAAGTGCGGAACAAATTGTTTATGAATATTATAAATCAACTGGTTGTCGGCTTTTCCAACTCTGAAGACTTGAAATATTATTTGGTATCATCTTTGAATTTGTATGATTCTTTTATTCCATATAGTCCTAAAGTCGCTTGTGTTGTAAACCAAAGTTTGATGGATATTAAAAAGCTACAATATAAATCTCAATTTCAAAATCATAGCAGTTTGTCATGGATTCCTCTTTGTCTAGAGCTAGGTGGGGACTATTGTCAAACAAGTGCATTTTCACAATACTACAACACGAAATCTGCACTAGAAAACGAAAACAAGAAAATCAAAGTGAAATTCTCTAAAAACGAAATATTAGGTCGTGCATTTGAATCCGGCTTGTATCGTTTCGGATTCTCTCACAAAGATATACTTGAACAATGCGCATTTATACTTGATATGATTTATGAATACACAAAAATATACGATGAATTTTCATTTAAACTGCCCAACCAATTACAAGTTGTAAAACAACAATTTTTACGAATGTTTGATTTGAAAAAATATACTCTTTTGATCAAATCTACACGATACTTTCAAAAAATCATCGCTCGTTTTCCAATTCAAAAGATGACATCGGCTGGCAAAGAAGTAATGAGTACAATTCTTTCACTCGGAAGTTTGGATGAGCAACTTGTCATGTTGAAAGGAAAAATACAAGATATGAGCGATTTCGATGGGCAACTAATGAAAGATATATTAGAGCAATACGATCAAGAAACGAAAAAACTCATCTACCAAGCAGGAAGTTCATTGAATTATTTTGAAATTGATAAGAAACTCGATTATTTTGAGATAGCTCCTAAAATTGAGAGCGCTTACGAATATGCATTGGAAGTTTATAAAACAAATCTTCAAAATCTTTACAATGATACGCTTTTTGATTGGGTATCTGTAGAGAATGATTCGATATGGGAACATATTCGCAACAATTTTGTAACTTACTACATGCAACTGAGCAACGAACGCAAAAGTCAAATGCGCGGATTCTCATACTGTTTCTGTTCTCCTTCACTCAGTTCCAAATATAAATACAATATCTTTTCAATCCTTGATGTAAAACTGGCGGAACTCAAGAGAATCACTCCTATGGGGACTATGATGAATAATGCATGGAAAATGTTGAACAAAATGATGACAAAAGCAGCGAGCATGGTATCAGGATGTGGAAACGATGATTCCACTTATTCGAAAATGGCGAAAATTGGTAGGGCATTATCTAATTTCAGATATTCGAGTACAAGATTTTTGATATACAGCATAACGCGACAAGATTGGGTATGGGCGGACACACAAAATTCCACTTATGCATTATTCGGTGTTCCTTTTGAAACTAGAAAATTTCCATCTACAAACTACAACCCTGAAACTATTGCGCAAATCGTTGCAGTTCCTACATCTGAAATCAGTACGAGTGTGATCAAGGAGCAAATCGCAAAAGCAATAAATGAAAATAATACTGCACTCAAATACTCAACAGAGTTCAATCAGATGTATGACGCTAAGTTTCTGAGCGTAGAATTCGATACTCTCTTCCGAGATGAGACTATAATTCCGCGAGCGTATGCTTTGGTTGGCGGAAAGTATGTTTCCGATTTAGAGAATATCGAATTAGTTCCAAAACTATCCATGCTGAAGCAAGGAACCCAACCCAGTTTGATAGAAATGATTATGTTTATACCTTTCATATTTAGTGCATTAGAGTATGTTTCGAACACGATATCAACATTGTATGTAGCAACCTACATAAATATTTTCCTTCCAGATAAAACTGAAAAAGATCACACAATTTATTCAAAAATGATAAATGCATCCGGTAAATCAGCAGATATTGAAACTGAAAAATTGATGGAATATTTGAGTGAATTCATAAACATGTTTACGACATTAGAAGGAATACTTTTTGTGTTCCGATATGTCCAATTGTTAGCACATCCTGTATTTATAAATATGACTTTTCAAATGAAATTAAAGCAAATTTCACCAACTCCCACTAATGGCGCTTTTCTACTTGTGCAACCTTACACAAAATCAACAAAAGTTCAATTTTCGAATATCCCGCATCAGTTTCAGTCAGGATTCGGCTGGATTCAAAAAGCAATTAATGTCATAAATAGACGTTATAGCAAAAGTGCGCCGAGAATTGCATTCAAACAAAGTGACGTCGATAAAAAGGTAATAATAAGTGCAAATAAAGAAACTATTTACTTTGAAAACAGTGATCAAGTATTTTATATACATGCGTGGGGAACACAAGTAGATTTGAACGACAATGAAATATCAGAAGATGAAATAACAGAAGTTACAGAAGAGCACAATGGTGTGGTTCAATTGAAAAGTGGTTCATGGTTTAAAAATCCACATGTTGTTCTTACATATGAAGACGTCATTGCGACACGACAGATGGTTAAGCCGATTCAACGAGAAAAAGATGATGATAAAGCTGAAAATGAAAACATATTTGCAAGGTTTTTCAAAGGTGAAAAGGATGCGTTCGAAACTATAACTGAAGAATATGTCACAACTGATACTAAGGAACTTAAAAGACATATTGCAACAATAAATAAAACAATGACAGTGGATGGAAATGTCAGCAACATTCAAACATCAATGACGCCCTTACCGCGCATTGTCATTGAGATGTTGGAAAGAGAAGTGCCATTCAATCCAAGTGGATATTCAACTCATTTCCAAAAAGTTATAAGTCAAAAAGATGGCTATTACGAAAATTCAATGACATATACTCACACAAAAGATAGTAAGATTGAACAAGATTTGACATTGGAGACCGAAGAGATTGAATTGTATGCCATGAAAAATCACTACACTTCAGAAGGCATTGTTTTCACTGAGAAAGCCATCGAATCTGGATATACTAATGCTCTCGAAGTTGATCAATTGATTGAATGGTGGATTGTTCACGAAATATTGTATGTAAAACACATAAATACAGGTGCGACGTACATTTGTGAACCAATTGCCAATTTTGCAAAAAGTACGAGACAAATCACACATGTATTGGAGAACGATAAACGGGTATTCAAGGTTCAGAAAAACGCAGAATTTATTGAATTCAGTAGTGGGTCCACTCAGTTATACTTCAAAAATAAGGTCGATTTGAATGAGCAACTAAAAACTCAAATAGAAAAATTCGAAAGATTCAAAAGTAGTGATATTATAACAACAGTCAATTCAGATGGATTTGTAGAGCAAATTCCGATTCAAATGTTGCGAATATACGATGAAGAATTTTTCAAAGAAGACATGCACCTATTTGGAATTTTACGATTATTAGAACATCAAGAACACAGGTGTAAACTTATCAAACAATACAATCGTTATTGTACAGCTTTATCAGCTGTGAAAACGGGACTCACATTTATAAAGACTGTAAGTTATTCAATATTATCTATACAAGAAGGGTTTAATCGGATGTTGGCAAAAACTGTTGTAAAAAGTGGTGAAGAAATGTTGGAAAAATTTGGAACTAAACAAATGTTCTATACTCTGCCAAATGGTGATTTGATTAGTCCAGAAGAATATATCAATTATCCAAATGCCATTGCCTTAAACATAGGTCAAATTGATCCTGTGTATGGTACACCAGATATTCAGATCAGCAATCTCTTCAATACATTTGCACCTTCTAAAACTTTATTTGTAAATCAATCCGAATTTCAAGGTTTGACCGCGGCAGTTCTCACCTCTCTAAATTCCATGACAACAAGCGTCGGAAATGCTGTCAAATGTGCAACAACTACAAAGTGTCGAAACAATGCTCTAAAGAATATATTTGAACAATACAACGCAATTGTAGGCTCTGTGAGCTATTACTTGGGAACAGACAAGTCGAAAATATCCATAAGAAGTGATATAATGCGCAGACTGGAGATGTAATTTCTAAAATTTTCAAGTGTGACATTTGAATTGTCTACGTATGAAACAAAATACCTACTCAATTTTTCTCTGAACAACATTTGAAAATTCATTCATTATCAAGTGTTTCAATTTAAATTTATAAGGCTGAACCTTAACAATCAAGTTCAAGGCAATATTGATTGCTTCTTTTTGTCCTTCCAATCCATTCACATTTCTGTTGTATACGCTTTCACGCAAGCGTAATAATATTTTTTTGTGCTGATCTGGCGATTCTTCCTCGTCCAATATTGTAGATAGATCAGACTCTAACATCGGGTCATGCGTGCTCAAAATATGTGTGTTATCCTCTGAATGTAAACCGTCAAATACAGCGGACAATACTGAAGACATATCGAAAAAAATTACAAGAAAACGGAAAAAAAATATTTTGAAATGTTTGCCGCAGAATTGGGGAAAACAAGCAAGAAAGCACGCAATGTCATTGACGACGAATGCAATAAGGTATTCGATACATTCAAAGAAATATGTCGTTCGCAAGCTTCAAAAGGACTATTACATGCGAAACTTATTGAAACAAAAGAATCAGAAATCATAAAAAAGTTGAATGAAGATTCTGATTCTGAATCAATTAAAAAAGTGTATGAAGGAACATTATCAGCAAAGCTTAAACTATGTGGATTCTTACATCAAAGTTGTAAAATTGCCAAAAAACGTAAAACAAAGTCGTATGAACTTTACATCTTTTCGATGTGGAGTATGTTGTTGAATAAAGATAAAGAATCTAATTTTATATCGGAGTGTACTATATGTTCAGAATGTAAACCAATTCGAGCGATTCAGCCATGTGGACACATGGCATGCAATAACTGTATTCAACGATACAGGTCTATGATGAATAAAGATACATGTCCCTTTTGTCGAAATAGAATGGACATGTGCATGGCATTGTATCATTGAAAAATTATAGTAAATAATAGTCACGCACATAACGAAGCTTGAGGTATTTTCGAATGATTTTCATGGCGTTGGACTGTTGGGAATTAGACAATAACTTTTTGAATGCACGATACAACGTATTTATTTGCACTACTTGCAAGAATCTCTGTATCAAAGCATATTCATCTCGCGTTGAAGTCATCTAAATAACCCACATATTTTCAAATTGCTCAGATTCATTCGATCATAGAAAATAACGAGAAAAAAAATTTCGCAAAATGTCGAAAAAATTCTGCAGAACACGATGGAAGGCTGAAGAACTTTTGCTTTTGCGTGCGGTTTTTGCCGTGCAATCTTTTCCAGATATGGAGACACTAACAAGTCTTGCAGTCCTTACGGGAAAAACACCAAAAATTGTCAAAATTTGGTTTCAAAATTCACGTCAACGAAAGCTCGTCATTGACTTTGTCGATTTTGAGAATGCGCTGAATATATTGCCCGATGCGTAATTAATTGAGAGGTAGTTAACAACACAGGTGACACCCATTATAGCCCGTGCAGGCATACGGAGGGCGGATAACGAATTAACAGGAAAGGAGCTATCCAGCTCCTGGTGGAGGCGGTGGAGGCGGGTTATAACAGACTTCAAAGCTATAGTGGGGGCAGTAGTGGTAAGCCATCTGGAGATGAAAGGGAAAGGACCCACAACGCGAAACACACGCATTGAAAGCCCCAATACAGCGCCCAGTTTGAGTTGTGCATAGGAATTCGTCGTCGGCGCTCGCGTCCTGTTCGTAGGAAGTGCACGCGCACAGGAGCGGTGGCGAGAAGGGCGGACGCGGTGGCGGAAGCGGAGGAGATACTGGCGGAGACGGAGGAGATGGTGGCGGAGACGGAGGATATGGCAGAGACGGAGGATATGGTGGCCGAGGTGGTGACGGAGGTGGAGATGGTGACGGAGGTATGGATCTTTCAAATCCTTCGGTCGGTAAATCGGATGTCGAACATGTAAAATATATAGGATCGGATTGAACGACACCGGCAGCGGTTGTTGGATCGACTTCATGATAACAGAGAGAAGGATACTCCCTTGTCTTTTGTGTATTATGGTTATGGTTTGTATAACAGATTCCATTATTCGGATGACAATGTGCAGTCAAAATACCACATTCTGGATGCATTTGAAATAACTTCGATGATGTAAGACCCAAGTCTTGTAAATGTTGAATAATCTCACTACAACGTATAATAGGTTCCCCAATATCCTCACCAACCTCTTCAAGTCTATGTCTCTCATCGTCACTTAATCTAAATATTTCTGCATGCTCGTTTACCTCTTCATTCCTTGAATCCATGTCATGTTTATTTGGTGTAATGCGAGAGTTATCTAAATAGAATGAATTGTTACACATACGATTCATTACCATTTTCTTGTCATCAATAAGATCCGAGTACTCAGGCTCTATTGTTCTGTTGTAATTAGACATGTTGATAGTATGTAACAATACCGTACACGATCTTGCACAATGTTGCTGTACTTTTGTATTTGGAAAAAGATCAGGCTTCAGACATAAACTCAAACCTGGATCATTAAAAAGCGACCCATAATTTGAAATATCGGAATTTTCGCACGCGGTTTGAGTTCGTATAATCTCATCACATGTACTACCAGTATTGAAATGGTTGGGACAATACCAATTTTCTTCATCGTCCCTGCCCCACTGAATACTATTAGATGGACAAGAAGATTCATCACAAAAACATGTTGCTCGACACTGATGTCGTATTTGCATCCAGTGATAATTTGTGAACCACTTATAAGGATCATCGTCAGGAAGAAGATAAGATAAATCTTCACCTATCACCTCTCTGTGACATGTACGTAATGAATTCAAATTTTCACGGTTGCAAAGTAGGCCAATGCCAGCCGGGTAATATTTAAAATCGACACATGATAGGTTCTGTAAGGGTTGAAGAACGCTGTAGGCAGTTGAGTTTTGATCTAAATCACTTAGATCCAACGTAATATTGGTGACCGTATCACTACATGGTATAAATGTATTACTATTACTAGCATCATAATCGTTTTCACATGTTTGATTTATTCCGTCATTTTTCGTGGTTGAATGATTACCATGATAAGTACAGTGTGAACAATCACTATTGTCACCGATTGAAAACAATATACTCGACTCGTTTGCTTGAAGACTCAAAATAAATCTGAGTTGTTCTAAAGTTAATTCAGTAGATGATGAATTCGAGGTGCTATCTAAGTTCAACATTATAATGGTAACAATAAAAATGGTACTTAACTTCAGTAAATATGATATCTGAATCATGAAGTCTTTTATAGTATAACTCTGCTTGTTTTTTTTTCGATTTTGAGAATGCGCTGAATTTGAAAACAATTTCGGTGCATTTTGGAAGCAGACAGATGCAATTTTTTTTTTCACAACAGCGTTCTGTTTATGCGTGATTATGTAATCGCTATTTCAAACTATTCATCTCCAATGCTTTAGAGAAAACTTTGAATTTGTTACTTTAGGTGTAATATACATTATCAAAATTTGCTATAATTTTACAAGCTGACAAATAACATTATATGTGATATGTTTAAATGAACGCGTGTAAGATCACTGCCATGATTATTTGCATATTTGCATCTATTGCCAAATTATGCGATCCCCATTTCACATTTGGTGGTAGCAAATATCGAACGCGATTCTGGTCCAGCATCTTTTTCGTAATTTTGCTTATTTTGATTTTGTTTGCATGACGTATCTCACTGAAACAATGTAGAAATGTTTCTGTGATGGATAACCGTATGTTATTTTTTTTTCGCGCTTTATTCAATGGACACAATTTCATCGTTTATGTATAGTGGTACCGATGGGTGTATTTTGTGTCTTTCTCCAAATAATACGCAGTTCAAAGATATCCAAGGTAGACCGATTGTTGTACTTATAGGGATGGTGTATGGAACATTTGATGAGATGCATCTTCAAATTAATCACGCAATCAATTCTGCAGAAAACTCATCGAGTGGAATTTGTTATGTGTTCGAAACAAATCATCCATCGTTTCGGTTTCCTGAAAAAAATATTAGGAAAATTATGAAAGATATTAATTCTTGTAAACATGCGGAACACAGTGTAATACATGTTGTTGGTCTCTCGCGATTTTACAAATTTTGGTTCAAGTTTGCAATGAAATTTATTAAACTAGATGTCAAACAGAGACTGATTGTGCATGACGATTTGTCATCTCTTTCAACCCATATTCCTCCACATTTCCTTCTTACTAGATGGAAAGGACAAGTTGCCTTTGACATTGATGCATTTGTCACAGAAAAATGCGCACTTGAAAATTGCGAGCGTTCATCGAGGAGGCGAACTATGTCAAAGGAATTAAGTGATGCATCCAAATTAGAAATCATGAAATTCTACAATTCACGTACAGGTTGAGATTTGAGGTGACTGGATGATGCATATCGAATTATATCGCTCACGGGGTGCACGACGGGCTTGAACTGAAACAAACAAAACGAGCTCTTAAACACAAGAGTGAGCAAAATAGCAAAAAATAAAATAGTAAATAACCATTTTATACATGCAGCAAAATAGTTTCAGTTGGACTTTATTCACATAAAATGGATATGCCTTCAACGAGGAATGGGACCGCTTAAAAGTCCCTGTGTATCCAAAAGTCGAACAAGCAATGTAAATTCTGTCCCCCACACCAAGAAGATAAAAATACACAGCAGAGCAAAGTAAAATCGCATGCGAAAAAAAATTCACGGAAATTCGTGTAGGATAATAATATTTCTTCAATACAAATGGGAACTCAAGTTGTGCACACTATTTGCATGCAGACAAGTGATGCGATTGAAAAAAAAGACGGTCAATTCACCATGACTCTTGGTGGCGACAACCCACGTATAAACGCGGTGAAACTTGCATTAGGTTCTGTTGAATTTCCCATGGTTCAATGGACGATCGAAGAGGATTGGAATTTATTGTATTTGTCAGAAGGGTACAGAATTTACCCTTCGAATTCTTGGTTAAGAATAGAAGAAAAAAGTGACACGGAATCGAACAATATCCAGATACAATTACCGTTGTATCTGAACGAAATAGAAAAAATACGGAGTCAAGGTGGAAATTATTTTTCAGTCAAGACAAAACACCCTCACGGACTTTGGATTGATGGAAGGCGATCCGTTATTCCCGCCATCACATGGGGATCTGTTGACATTTTATGTAGTGATTTAGGTAGAGTAAATTTGACAAATTTACATAATTCGCGTGACCTGGAATATTTAAGTGAGTTTGAATTTATGATTCATTTTAGTTACAATGTTGATCCATGCGAAACGTCTCATGGATATGTGCATGTTCCAACAATTCCATGTCCTGAATTATTATGTGAGACGCTTTCGTTTTTACTGACATATTCAAAATCAATCGGGTCTTATGTTATGGAATTCAATGCAACGAAGAATCAGGCGCAGTTGATGTCAACATGTTTTCCGCCCAAAAGTTCGAGCCTACATGTGAAGCTGATTGGCAGTGAATTGGTCAGGATGCTTGGTTACAATTCGGATTATCACTTTCAGCGATTTATAAGAAAAACATCAGCTCAAAATGTACTTGATGCGACTCAGGTTTTCGTCGGCAGTGACATCGGACAAGATCCGCCTTTGAGAATACCATCCGAGATATTGCCCACATGGACTTGCGTGAATTTGCAACCAGGATGGTACGCACCGGCACATCGTCCAATGTGTACCGGGGCACCTTTACGTATGACACAGGAATTCGAGAATTCGATGAACCGCTTAATGTTTCCTATTCCTGAACGCATACCCAAAGGACACGGAACATCACACTTTGTGGTTTTCAGCGATCCATCCGGCGTACAACATATGGTTCCAATATACGCCGGAAAGTATGATGCCATTAGTATATGTGCTCACTTGGAAAAAGAAATGAGTAGGTTGGCATCGTTGACCATCGAAAACACCACAATTTCTGTTCATTATGACATCACTACACATAAGTTTACATTTTCTTGTGAAATACGTAACAAACATAATATCGTAACTGCAGCCCCATTTGTTTTAATGTTCCAACATTCTGCGTCAATTGATGGCAGTAAATTCGGTTTTGCAAACATAAGTTTGCAAGGATCTGACACATACACATCATCTTATGAAGTTTACTTGCCTTATATGAGATGGAATAACACTTATGCAACGAATGTTTACAAAATATCAGAGATCGCTTACCAAAAACGCTTCATGATTGAGAGTCTACCCAATCCCTCTATTACATGTCTAATATTGGATTATGACGATGTTAAATCAGAGTTAGTATTGCAGACATCGGTCGGACAACTTCCATATGCCCACGGACTTAACGAATACGATTTGGTTTCCATATCACCAGCGTCACAGAATTCCATGTACAAATACGATAAAAATGAAGAAGAATGGGTACTGACGGATCATGTTGCGAGTCCAATCGCTCCGTCGGTTGGCAAATCCGGCGTTGTGATAGACTCCAACGAGTCTCCGATTCAACTGCGATTGAAGGTAAAACCATCTCAAAGTTTATGTACATGTGTGGGACAGGTAATTTCGATCCAGCAAGAAGTGAATCCATTCAATATGTGTTTCGGCGTTTTGCCGCGTTCCGTTCCAGCAAATATACTTGGATTCAATGAAGGAGCAATACAGTGGGGCTTTGACGGGTCGGTGTTTGTAAATACAGTCGCTAAGCAATTAAAGCTACCCCCTTTTCAAGCAATTGGTGTGCATAATTTAGATCATCCAGATTATATCTTGCTATATATTCTTGAAGGTAAAACAAATGTGAATTTACAACATACATACAAAAATAACTCAACTTCACCGTTTGCCAAATTGGTATTGTATCCAATGTTCCGTGAGGAGCGGATGCTGCCACGCGATACAACACTATTGGGAAGTGAAATGTTGTCTACTTTTACGATCAAATTTACAAACCCAAATGGTTTGCCATATCATTTTCATGATGCGCAATTTTCATTTTCTTTGAATTTTATTCGCGTGAGCGACAGTTGATCAACTACTTGTCTTACAGCGTCGCGGTAGTTTTTCTGTATGGTGATTTCAACTACTCAATCTCATTTTATTTTTTTTCAAAAATTCAAAGTGCGTTCAAAAAATTGTTGAAAAAATTCTGAACGCGATTTTATTTTTTTGTCCACTTTATCACATTATAACTTTACTCGTCGGTCCAGAAAAAAAATATTCGGCCGAAAAATCGACTCATTTGTGAGTCGATTTGACTCATTTTTGAGTCGATTTTGACATTTTTGCATTTTTGCATTTTCCAAATTCTGGGAGAAAAAAACTTTTCAAATTCTGGAGCAAAAAACGTTTTCTGAAAAAAAAATCGCCGACCAAATTTTTTTTTCGATCTGAAAAAATGTAATTTTTCGAAATCTGAAATGCAAAACCAAAAATGCAAAATGCAAAAATCGACTCAAAAATGAGTCAAATCGACTCACAAATGAGTCGATTTGGACAATTTCAATTTTTCAATATGCGTTCAAAAAATTGTTGAAAAAAATCCTGAACGCATTTTTATTTTTTTGTCCACTTTATCACAGTATAAGTACTACTCGTCGGTCCAAAAAAAAAATAATC
>Ga0160422_10000614_pt1 | contig 21830 bp, 28 predicted proteins | sample Fk160mmetaG_FD_108192 | JGI IMG/M metagenome (GOLD analysis project Ga0160422, IMG submission 108192) | Marine microbial communities from the Central Pacific Ocean - Fk160115 60m metaG | ecosystem: Environmental > Aquatic > Marine > Oceanic > Photic zone | place: The Central Pacific Ocean...
ATAAAGTTAAAACTATAAAAAATTATTATTTTAAGTATATATTAAATTTAAGATAAGAATTACTATTTACTATGAGTTTTTATAATGTTTTTTGGGTATTAGAAATATACTCAATAAGTTTTTTACGTTTTATACTCATTTTAGGTGTATAAAATTTTGACATAGTGTTATCGTCTAATACATGAACAGATTTAATTTGAAGTTGTTTTTCAATAATATTATTAATAGAATCTAATGTAGATTGAGGTATATCTTTGGTTGTAATTAGTGAATTATGTGTGTCATGTTCTCCAAATATAATGAATGGAGTTTCTATATAGTTACTAATAATTGCTTCAAGATCTTGTACATTTACAAATTTACCATTAGATAATTTATAGTTGTCACTAATTCGTCCATTATAATATAAAAATCCATCTTTAATTTTTCCACTGTCCCCGGTTCTATACCATATTTTATTATCTCGTTTAATTAAAACTTCATTAGTTTTTTCTTTATCATTCCAATAACCAAGCATAACATTTGGTCCAGAAACTTGTATTTCTCCATTTATAATATTTACGGAAACGTTATCTAATATTTTACCAATTGAGTGAATATCTCTAGGATTTTCGAAATGATTAACGCTAATCATAGGAGAGGTTTCTGAACATCCATATCCTTCACAAATAACAATACCATTATCAGAGAAAAAATGTTTAACACTGTCTTGCAATTTTGCACCACCTGAAAATATATATTGAATATTACCTCCAAAGATTTGTTTTAATATATGCGGTAATACTAATTGTATAACTGGTTTATCCAGAATTTCTATTTTTTGTTTTACCATTTCTAATATTTTTGGAACAATATATAAAATTTGTGGTTTTATTTCTCTACATTCTTTTAAGAAATTATCCTTTCCCGTACTAATAGCTAATTTATTATCATAAATAAGATTGTAATATAATTCGCATGTTTGACTATATATATGTGCCCAAGGTAAAATGTTTAAGGAAGTAATATTATTAATAGAAGAAAACCGAGAATTAACAGCTTCAATATTAGAAATAATATTATCATTTGTTAAAACGACGCCTTTTGGACTACCCGTAGTACCAGATGTATAAATAATATTAGAAATATTATCGGGATTAGTTTTAAAGTCTGTAATACCTTCAAAAACAGTATTGTGTGTGATTTGATTAGATATTTGTCTTAATTCACCATGAATTTTAAAAATATTATTGTCATCACTGATTACAAGAGATGGAGTGCAGTCTTTTATAACATGTTCTGTATATTGATATGGTTGATTAGTGTAAATGGGGACCCAAATAATTCCTAACGAATTACAAGCTATATTCCATGAGATCCATTCTAATGAATTATTACCTTTATATACTATACGTTGTCCAGGTTTAATATTTAATTTTTTTAATTTAATTCTGCATGTTTCTATTGATCCAGCAACAAATTTATTATCTATCCAATTCCATGATTTATTTTGAGTACATTTGGTAGCAATTTTTGGTGTATTAGAAGTATTAAATTTATTTAAAATAAGTTTTGATAATGTTCGCATTCTTTAAAAATAATGATATTATATTCTTAAATTGATATTATGAATATAATATGATTATTTTAATATATTTAATAAATGCAATTAAATAATAATAAATAGATAAATTAAGATGTGTAAGGTTTATTCGAAAGAATTGAAAGTAATAGAAGAGAATATTAGTGAAAGATTTTTATCATATGAAAATAGAAGAAAATTTTTTATAAAAAATGTAAATTATAATACTTGTAGTGGAACAGCTTTTATAAAACCGTGAAGAACAGGTGTAAAATCTCAACAATTGCCGGGTGGAAAACAAAATGGACAACGATTTATATAAATTAAAGAATGAATATTATATGACAAAGATTTAAATTATAAAAAAAAATGTAATTTAATCTTTTGAAAAGATTTCGTTCAATAAGTTAAAAAAAAATAAGTAGATAAAAAAATGCAGTTAGGTTTAGTATATTTAGGTTTTATATTATTATTAGGAGCTTTTTATTTATATACAAGATATGAAATGAAGAAAATGAATAATAAGATATTTGGAATATTAGAATTAACTAATACTTTGGCTCAAGAAATGGAGGAGATAAATAAGGTAAGTAATTTTTTAGGGAAAAAGATAGATAACGGTATAGATGAAAATGTAGTAGATACTAATGGTCCACAATTACAAGTAATATCAGATGATGAAAGCGAAGATGATGAAAGCGAAGATGATGAAAGCGAAGATGATGATGAAAGAGTAGTAAAAGAATTAGTAAATGAGGAAATAATAATAGAAACTAAAGAAATAGTAGATGTAGATGATATGAAATCATCAATAGTAGAGGAAGAAATGAAAACCTTAATAATAGAAGAAATGATAGAAGAAAAAACAGATATAGAAAAAATGACTGTATCAGAATTAAAATTAAAAATAAAGGAAAAAAATCCAACAATAAAATTAACTAATCTAAAAAGGAATGAATTATTGAATATATTAAAGGATGAGTAAAATAATAAGTATAGATGTTGGTATAAAAAATTTAGGATTATGTATATTTAGCATAAATAGTGATAGTACTATAGATATTGTGAAATGGCAAACAATTTCTTTAGTTGATGAAAAAGTAAGAAAATGCGATGGATATACATCATCTAATAAAAAATGTATAAATGATGCAAAATATATTATAGGAAATGAATGTTATTGTGGTATTCATAAAAAAAAGGGGGTGGAATTGATAAAAAAAAAGAAGGCTGAAAAGGAGAATTTAGTTAGTTTGGGAAAAAATATGAAAGATATATTTGATAAATTATTAATAGATGTGAGTGGAATAGAAATAGTTTTAATAGAAAATCAAATAAGCCCAATAGCAAATAGAATGAAAACATTACAAGGCATGATAATGCAATATTTTATAATGCATGATTTAGATAAAATAGAAATGATATCATCTCAAAATAAATTGAAAGTGTTTGACTATTATGTAAAGAAAATTAAGGAAACACAAGGGAATAGTTATAGTGTAAGAAAAAAATTAGGGATTGGATTAACAGAGTATATTCTTGAAATAAATAAAGATTGGGGTCGTTATAAATATTTGTTTATTGGTAAAAAAAAAGATGATCTTGCAGATTCATTCTTACAAGGATTATATTATATTAAACGAATTTTGAAAATAGAAATAGGTGATAATAATTAGATTAAATAATGCGGAGGGACTTAAAATTAATTTCCTAAATAATTCATAATGGCATTAAATTTGGATATTGAAGAGATTCCTTTAAAAATAGATGAAACGTCTGTTCAAAACATAGGTACTAATATAGAGGGTTTAGAATTATTAACAAATAAATCAATTGATAATAAAAATGAAGCGACAAGTTTAGATGAATTAGAAAAGACATTAAATGAAACAGTTAATATTGATAATAAAATAAATTATGATGATCCTCCTGTCACACAAACATGGGATGGCTTTACAAAGGTAACATCATTACCAGAACCAATAAAAGTAGAAACAGCGTCAGCCGATGAATTACATGAGAAGTTTAAATATATAAGATTATTAGAAGAATTAGAAAAAAAAGGTGTAAGTTTAAGGAAACAATATGATATGGAATCATCGTTACTAGAAATGAAGGGGGAATATGAAACAATAATACGTGAAAAAGAAAAATCTAATAGTGTTAAATTTCAAGGGAAAATGTTGATGGCTGCTATTACTGGTTTAGAATTTATGAATAACAAATTTGATCCATTTGATATACATTTAGATGGGTGGGGTGAACAAGTAAATGAAAATTTGCAAGAATATGATGATATATTTGGTGAATTGCATGAAAAATATAAGTCAAAGGGTAAATTGGCGCCGGAAATTAAATTATTATTTCAATTAGCAGGAAGTGCTATAATGATACATATGTCAAATACATTATTGAAATCTGCTATGCCTGGTATGGATGATATTATGAAACAAAACCCTGATTTAATGCAACAATTTACAAAGGCGGCGGTAGATCAAATGAGTGCTAATAATAATAGAGGTTTTGGTAACTTTATGGATATGGCTACTAGACCTGATTTAGATCATGCGAAAAGTGAAAAACCTGTTGTAGAACCAGCTGAAAAATCTCATAGACCAGAGATGAAGGGACCTGAAGATATTAGTGATATATTATCAGGATTAAAGTTAGAAGAAAAGGATGATAAACCAAGAAAATCTCAACGTAAAGCGAAAAATACGATTAGTTTGAATTTGTAATTCTTCTTATTTGATGTTGCTACCCCCGATCCCAACAATTATGATACTGATTTATCCATAACGCCAGCAATTAATAACTTTGATACTGCCAATACTGATATAAAGATCGCCCCCGATAACCAAGGTCGAGCTCGCTCTCCCTCATTGACCGTCTCGGTCCAGTACCATTGAGAAAACATTATTACTGGAGAGACAAGGATTAGGATTTTAATTAATAACATTAACACAGCTTTATTGTTTTCCTTCGAAAAGTTGAATAAATACATCTGTATTAATAGTGTAAACAATGAAAAAAGTGTAAAAGAAACAGCAAACAAAAAAGCGAACATTTCAAAAAGCTCTGGATAGATATTTGATTTAATTTTGAAATGTAACCATAAAGCGAACAATATTGCTGGTATAATTATACCTAGTATAATAATTACGAATTTCTTATACGAAGTTTTTATGTTATCTAATATATAATCAATTAATTTCCAGGGTTCTTTATCTATATAAGGGCGAATCCCTACAAAAAAGTTGGCAAACACTATAATGAGCATTATCCAAAAGGTTGCTTGTATATAAGGTTCGCATATTTCCATTTTCTCTTTTTTTTTCAGTTTAGATGGTCCTTCAATATTTGTTTCAATATTAGATCTCTGCTTGATTGGTATTAAAACTGGTTCGTGTGCACGTTGTGTATTCACAGGTGTACAAGTATAATTTTTTATGTTTGTCGCAGATGTATCGCCCATTTATTAATTATATATATAATAATATTTTCTAAATAGAAAATAAACGGGAATAGTATAATGAGTACAGATTCAAGCATTTTATCTATGGCCAAAAGAGTATTTAGCAAGGCTAATTTCCAACGTAAAAATAGTGATTTAGATCCTGATGGATTAGATAGTTTTATTAAAAGTAAACATAGATATAATGTATTTCATAAAGATGATGTATTTCATAAAGATGATGTATCCGATGATCCTGAAAAGAGTGATGATGAAAAGAGAAAGGGTGATAAAAATAGTAGAAAGAGAGAAAGAGATTATTCTATTTCAGATGATGAAGAATGGTTAATTGAAAAAATAAAAAAAATTTCGAGTGGGGATGGACCTAGTCAATTACCTGAACTAAAATTTTTTAATAATGATGATAGCACTGACGATAAAAAAAATAGTAAAGGTAAAGGTAATAGAAATGTAAGTAGGACAGGGAAGAGGATAGATAATGAGATAGAAGAGTCTGGAGAAAAAATTAACACAATAGTTAATAATTTGTCAGAAAATGACAAAGAAAGCTTAATACATGATGTTATAAAAAATATAAAAAAGAGTGAGGATCGTCAATCAAAAAGAGATTTTCCGTCCCTTTTTGCCAGATTTGGTAATAGCAAGGCTAACTCCGAACCTGCACCTGAAATAATAGCTAAAAATATTCAAAATGTCTTTAGAGAATTATTTAGTACTCTCCGTAGTGGTAGTAGTGAAGCTATAGATGATGAAGACGATAGAAGTGATATTAGAGGTAGAAGAGATAGAAGTGGTAGTAGACATAGAAGAGGTAGTAGTGGAGCTAAAGACGATGACGATAAAAGAGGTAGTAAAGGTAGTGAAGGTATGGGTGGTGATAATAATTTTGCAAGAGAATATTTAGATAATACCATAATTAGAAATGTGGCGCCGGCGCTCGACCAGTTAACAAAGTCAAAAGATCCGATTATGATTTCACGAAAATTCGCGCAATTAGTTAAAATCGATAAATTACATAAACAATATATGCAAACACTGGTCAGAATCCTGTCACCAACTGATAAGAAAAGCAATATAATTATAAGTAGCATGAAAATAGATATACAAAAAAACACAATAAATACTAAATTTGAAGATTTTCAATATTTGAAAGAAAACATGTTGTTGGAATTTATATTTTATGTTATTAAACGATGGGATGATTATCTATTTAAGAACAAATTAGCGCATAAGCATGCCGAGTTTGAGGATACTGTTAAAAATATTGGGTCTGGAAGTTTAAAAAATTTTATGAATTTATTTAACGATCAATTGACAGCGTGGCGGAGGGACGAGCGGACCCTCGGCTCGGCTTCGGAGCGCGAGGAGTGGAATGGACGGCGGTTTAATTTAATTAGTTAGGTAAAAAATTAACAAACACAAAAAAACATAGGTATTAGAAGGATAAGATATTAATGTTATATACTCCATCCACGAAATCTTGTTTTAATAACTAGATGTTTAGTGTGATATTTATCACTTTTAGATTTTGTTTTATAGGTTTTATGTTCGATTTTAGGTAAATGGATATATTTACCAGAAAATTTACTAATAATATAAATGACATCTTTTGGAATGAAAGGTAAAATTGTAGTTAAAAATTTAAATGTATGAAGTTTTTGAGATGTCATATACTTTACTAAAGTAAATTAATATATACAAAAATATTAACAAAATAAAGTTATATTTAATTAACTAAATAAAATTAAATATAACGTGATATGTGTAGATAAAATTAAATTAAGCATATTGGTTTATTGATTTTTTTAGGAATATATGCGAGATTTTTATATTCTGTCAAAGAGTTGTTATGATAGATATGTACAGTATAATTTTGTTTTTTGTAGTAAGTAATACGTTTTTTGAGTTGATTTTGGAAAACATCGTGAGTATCTGCAATATCAATGACGGTTGGTTGGGTATGTTTGGTTCTCAAAATTCGTCCAATGGATTGTGTAACGTCGGTTTTTGGAGATGCCATAATAAGGGTAGTTAATGTTTTAATATCTAATGCTTCTGCCGCCATGGCGTAGGTAGCGAGGATTATTTTATATTCTTCGCTTTTTTTGAGTTCGGTTTCTTTCATGCCACCGATGTAGTAACCAACAGAAGATTCTGCGACGTTATGATGTTTTATTGCTTCGTATAGATAGTTTAGCATAGATTTATTATTGGTTAGAATGATGATTTGTTGATTTGGATTGTTATTGAGAGTATGTTTTAGAATTTGAATAATAAAATCAGAACGAGGAGAAAAGTTGCTAATTTTTGAGATCATTGAACTATATTGCGGTTGTCCTTGGAAATTAAGGATAATATTATTGAAATCTTCGTCTGGTGTTGAAAAAGTATAAACATTAACAAGTACATTATGTTGTTGATTATCTATATGTTTATAAACGATATCGCCAATAAAAAGTTTAAATACTTTAGTTAATCCATCTTTCCGTGTCATTGTGGCTGATAATCCTAGCATATATTTGGTAGTTACTTGAAATAAAGATCTAACGAATACTTCGGCACCGATGTGGTGTGTTTCATCTACAATAGTAAATCCGAAAGAGCTGAAAGTTTCTTCGGGATATGTTTTCATGGATAGTGATTGTAGCATACCAAGTACAATATCTTTATTATCGATATCGATATGTTGTCCTTGTATTTTACCGACGCGAGCGGATGGTAAAAATTGTGATATTCGTTCTATCCATTGATTCATAAGAAATTCTTTATGAACGATAACTAAAGTTTTAAGTTTTAGTTTAGAAAGAATATTAAGGGCCATAATGGTTTTACCTTGTCCACAACCAATTTCTAATAATCCCCCAAAATTTCCATTGTTAATATTTTTCATATATGTATCTACAATATTAATTTGATAATCGCGTAATGTTCCTTTAAATGGAATATTGATAGATGATGCATTGTCACAACAATTTATAGTGGGTATACCAAATTTTTTAATACCATAATGTTTAGGTAGATAAAACTTTTTAGGAGATTCTCTAAAAATAGGGAATTGTATTTTAGGTCCACCCATATTAATATTAACATTAGGAGATACGGTTAATTCATCACGAATCATATTATGTTCTGTTATAGATAAATCTGATTTATGAATAGTGTATCCTTTTTTACCAAAATATGTTGTAGTCATTTATTATATTAAGTAATTTATTTTTTTTTTATTCAATTTTTAAAAAGTATATATATATATATATATATAAAATGAAAATATCGGTAAAAAATGGTAGACTTATGGCAATTATGGCGGCGATGATATTAATAATAGGGATTTTCATTATTGGAAAAATGTTGGGTTATGGAAGTTCAAAGAATATTTATTTAATGGAATATATGGATGAGCAGCCACCAGATGAGGAGGATTCGATGGAGGAGTTTGGGAGTGATGTTTCGGGTGGTGTAGTAACACCAAGTGGTGATGTAATCGAACCTGCTTCAAATCATACACAAGATTCAAGCGGAGTCGAGGGATTTGGTTGTGGTAGAACAGCGCCAATAAAAGCAAAACCAATACCTGGGTTTGATTTAAGTGAATCAATATACGCTTCATTTTGAGTAGTAGTTTAAAATTTCCAACGTTTTCCACAATTTTGACATGATACAAATGTTGTCATAGGTTCATCAGCGCTTCTAGTTTGTAATTGATAATAAGTACAATTACTAGATTTGCATTTTCCACAAATAAATTCACTAGTAATACTAACCTGTTTATCATAAGTATTTTCATTTATTGTTCGTAAATTGGATAAAATAGCTTCCCATTTTTCTGGATACATTTCGTGTTGAGTAATATTAGCGATATTTTCAGGTGTTTTAGAGTTTTCCATAATAAAGCTTTGAAAGTAAATAGAATGTTGCATATTATATAAAATAGCACGAAATCTATTACAATAAATTAATACAAACATAGGATTATTCCATTGTTTAACAATATTTTTATGAGTGGCTTCTTTAATAGCGTAATTATAAATACTAATTTCAATATTATTACCGATAGTGTTTGTAGTAGCAGTAATAAATTTATTTTTAATTTGTTGTCTAAAATCTTTTGGATTTTTAATAATTCTCATTAAAAATAAATAGAAAAATATGTTTAAATTCAATTTTTAGGGAGGAGTGGGGTTTCTTCTGTATATGTTATTTAATGGGATGTTAATTTTGCTGTGATATTTTGAGTTTAAGTTTACCTATTGCTTTACCGGGATTTAATCCTTTTGGGCATGTATTACTGCAATTCATAATGGTTTTACATCTATAAAGTTTCATAGCATCATCCAAGTATTTTAATCTTTCTTTTGTATTAGTATCTCGTGTATCTTCGACCCATCTATATGCTTGCATTAACACAGCTGGTCCTAAATATTCTTTAGAATTCCACCAATAACTAGGGCATGATGTACTGCAACAGGCACACAAAATACATTCATACAATCCATCTAATTTTTTGCGATCTGCAATGGTTTGTATGTTTTCTGTATTTTTATTTGCAATTTTGGTGTCATTGTGTAACCAAGGTTTAATTTCTTTATATTGTTCATAAAAATTGCTCATATTTGTTACTAGGTCTCTGATAATAGGTTGATGAGGTAATGGATATACAGAGACCGTTTTTGTGATGGGTGTTAAACAAGCCAATGAATTTTTGCCATTAATATTCATAGCACATGAACCGCAAATGCCTTCTCTACAAGAACGTCTAAAAACAAGTGATTTATCTTCTTCATTTTTGATGTGAATTAGTGCGTCTAAAACCATAGGTCCGAATAACGAAGTATCTAAATGGAACTTATCCATTCTAGTCTTAATGCCGCTTCTATATATTTTAAATAGCGATGAGGATTTCATATTGCATATGTATATATATATATTTTTTCAATTTTTAAATATTAATATATTTTTGTATTAATTAATCAAGGTATAGATAATTGTTAAGTATATGACTAGTAGAATAATGTCGTGATAAGTAGTTATGAATTCCAATAATAGATAAAATATGAATATTAAGATTGGTGTATCTAACCATATTTGTTATTTTAATAGAACTTGTAAGTTTGGGTAGATAATCAGTAATAACACTTGACATTGAAAAATATGAATGATATCCTAAAGCTAATAATGTATAAGAATCGACAATATACGCAAATTGTGCTAAATAAGGGTTATACATACCACTATTGGATTTAGATAAGGCGTAACTTGTGAGACCCATTGGAATTAACAGTTTGTTTCCTAAATGATATGCATGTAATAAACTGGTACTTTTATCTGGAATAAGCATTATATAATAATGTATAAACATAATTTTAAATGAATATATATAAATGAAAAATTTATCACCGAGTTTAGAAATATATAAATTTCCAGTTACAGCAATAACATCAATAATTAATCGTGTAACTGGAATAGCTCTTAGTGGGTTGTTTGTTTGTGGTGGATTAGTTTGTTTGTTTGAAAAAGAACATCATTTAAAAAGTCTTTACAATAAAGTTCCAGAGGAATATAAACAAAATATTAATTATATAATAATAACACCTGCTGTATATCATACATTAGGTGGAATTAGACATTTAATATGGGATTATTATCCTAATGAATTTTTAAATAATAAAAATGTTAAAAAAAGTTCATTATTATTAATTTCTATGACATTTCCAATTACACATTTTTGCGAAAAATATTTATTATAATTTAATAATGTATTATATGAATAAATTAGTTATAATTGGTGCAACGAGTAGTATATGTAGAAATAAGGTGTTTCATAATTTGAATGATATTAATATATTTGATAAAATATACTGCTATGGATGGGAAGATTGGACAACTAATGATTTTATTATCTACTTATCAAATGAAGTAAAAGGGGATGTCTCAAATTTGATATATAAAGTGGAATTTATTCATGGTAATTATAATGATTATGAAAATACAATATTAAATATTTTAAATCAAGATACAATAATTTATGTTTGTACACCTTCATGTTGTTATAATAATATACTGAAATTTAATAAAGATAATTTTTTAAATACAAAAGATGTTAAATTTGTATTAGAGAAACCATTTGCAAATAATTATAGCGATTATAAGATATTGAAACCACTAATACAAGATAACATACATATAGTTGATCATTTTATGTACAAAACAGATTTAATTAATATTATAAAAGATTGCAATAGTATAGATTTAACTGATTTTAAAATATCATTTTTATATTCTGAAGATGTTGAGCATAGATTGGGATATTTTGACAAAACTGGAATGTTTAAAGATATGTTCCAATCACATTATTTGGCTGTTTTATATGGGATAATAGGTGATAAAATAGATGAAATGTTAGATGCGAATATAATAGAGAATATTCGCAAACAATATTCACATTATGGTGGTGACAATAAGATAGATACTTATTTCAATGTTGAATTACAAACGAACAACTGTAAATATGTATTTGAATCTGGAAAATATTTACCAGATAAAAGGTGTGTTAGTATAAACAATATAGAATATGTTATAAATAGTTATGAAAATGAATATAGTCTTTTTTTTATAAGTTTGATAGCAAATGAACATAAAAATTTAATACAACATCAAGATAAATTTTGGAAAATATATGAATACATTCAAAATGAAAAAAATAAAACCAGTTTTATAAATGAAAAATATTGATTATTTTAATTTATCATTATATATACTATATTATATATAATGATGAGAACAAGGAAATGGTCGAAAAAATATAAAAACACAATTAATTGTAGAAACCCAAGGGGGTTTTCACAGAAACAATATTGTAAATATAGTCGTAAAAAAAAAATGAAATCTAATAAAAGTAAAAGTAAAAGATCAAAGTAGTTATACTTAACAGTCTTTTCCTACTTCTGGTGTATAGGCACCCTGTGCTGTGATGAGAGCAGTTGTGCCACCGACAACTACTAATGTAATGACCCATCCGACCACACACTTGAAAATGATGTTCATATTGATACCTTTGCATGTGTATGGATCTTCTAGTGCGGCAACACCCATAGTAGCACCGACTTGACAATGAGTTGTAGATAAGGGGATTTCAAGACGACTACCTGTAATGATAACAATAGCCGAGGCCAATTCGATGGCTGATCCTCGTGATGGTGTAAGTTTGCAGAGTTTGGTACCGATTGCGTGTAAAATTTTGTAACCATAGACAAACAATCCAATTGAAATACCCACACCACCGAGAGCTAAAAACCAGTAGGCATCAGAACCGAAATCATTATCTTTAGTGACAGTTCCTTCTTTTGATATAATATAAATGGCCATAAAGGGTCCGATGGCATTAGCGACATCATTCGCACCATGACTGAATGAATCGCAAATGGCGGTGAATACCTGAATACTTTTAAAGAACTCTTCTGTTTTGGGTTCGAAAACTTCGGCTTCTTCGTGAATTTTGGCTACGATTTCGTCTTCTTCGATAATGTTGTCAATATCGAATTTTAGGGAATTGTTAACATAATTTACTACTTTATTACACATAGAATCATTATTATTAGTATTATCAGATACTATTTCTGGTTGAACGTTAACATTATTGTTTTCTGATTCTTCAGTTGTTATTTTATTATTATTTTTATTATTAATTGCGTTTTCTGCTTTTTCAGAAATTACTGGTAAGAAAGGAATAATGGCTAATCCACTAGCACCACCAATACCAAATGCCCACGCACACGCAATATTTAGTGGAGTTTCGTCGAGATCAAGTCCTTTCGCACCTTTGTAAATGATGAAAAAAGCATTAAGCGAGACAGTACCACCTACAAGTACAGGAAATAAGTATTTTGTTCTGGTGAAACTATGTTCAGAACGCATAATGACTTGACGAATTATTCCGTATAAAGTACTAGAAATCACAGCAGAAAAAACTGGTGAAATAATCCAAGATAGTACAATACCAGCTACACCACCTACGTATGGAAATAACTCTTTTTCTTCGTACCAAACAACACATTCGGCACCTTTTAAAACCATAGTCATACCAATCATTCCACCTACACATGAATGAGTAGTTGAAACAGGCATTTCGTACTTAGATGCGATAAATAACCACAATCCGACAGCAAGACAAACACTCATACAACCATACATTAATGGTCCTGGATCGTTTTCAAAACATTCATAGTCAGCAATACCTTTTCTGATAGTTTTCGATACATGACTTCCCATAAAAATAGCACCACCAGTTTCGAAAACTGAAGCGAGTACAACTGCTTGTTTGATAGATAAAGCTTTCGAACCAACTGCAGTAGCGTAAGCATTCGCTACATCGTTAGCACCGATTCCCATAGCAGCAATAAAAGAAAATAAACCGCCTACAATTACAATACCTTCGTACAACATATGACTATATAAATATAGTTGGTTACTATGTTTTAAGTATATTTATATATTGTTTAGTCTAAATGTTGTACTATTGTTGAAGTTGAATTTAATACATATCCCAAAGATTTATATAAAAAGTATGTAAATAAAACAGATTCTATATGACTTTCTGTAAATTGTATAATATTAAATTTACCATTATTGTTAATTTGATCTGTAAGTACATCACCCATTATAGGTGTAGTATACATAATATTTTTATTAACATCATTATTTTTTTTAAATTTTAAATATTTAAAACGAAAACATCGATTAAGTTTTCTATAAATATTATGATATGTATTTGAAATATACATATTATATATAGTTAATATATCTATATATAATATTTACATTTATTTATTTATTTATATTTATTTTTCAATTTTAATGTACAAAATGCTTATTCATTAATCCTTGTAAATTAAAATATGTTACTTGGGTACTATTATCGACACCTAATAAATTTTTGAGTTTTTCATCAGGAACAATAACTTTTTTATTTTCTGAATATTGTAATTCATTTTCTTTTATATATTGTATTAAATATTGTGTTACTTCTGTTCTAGCAATTTGTGTACCATTTGTTCTTCCCATAAATTTACATAATTCATTAGAAACATCAGATGGTTTTGCAAATCCAGATGGTTTGCGATTACCTTTTGCTTTTATTTTTTTGTTTATTTTTTTTTCTGCTTTTAATTGTTTTTTAATATCTTTTTCTAAAATTTTTATATGTTGATTTAGAGCACTGATAGATTGTTTTAGCCCAGTAAGCATTAAATAAATATTATCAAATTGAGATCCAATATCTAAATTTGTTACTTCATTTGATTTTATGTTAATTTCTGATGTTACTTCATCTGTAATGTCTACTGTAGATATAGTATTTTTTGTTTTGGATTGTCTAGGCATTATACATAAATATATTATATTTCTTTATATATTATTTTTTAGAATTAGTGTTGTTCATCTACTTCTTGATTTGTTTTTTTTGTAGAACGTTGTTTGGTATTATTTGTTTTTTTAACAGACATATTATTGCGTGTTTCACACATTAGTTCACCACCGTTGATACCAGTAACAAGATCAGCCTGAAATTTATGTTTTTCATCTTTTGTTTCAGTGATAATGAAATTTACGTATTCGCCTTGGATAAGATATTTATATTGTTCCGAATTACATTTTAGCGAACTATGATGTACAAAAATGTCTTCATTTTTGTTTTTTTCGGATATGACTGTAATAAAACCATATCCAGCGCGACTGTTAAACCATTTTACTTTTCCTTGTACTTCATCCATCGCCATTAGAATTATAATATATTAAAATTATTTATCTTTAAGTACCTTGCTTACATATGTTCATGATAAGTAAATATTATATTATAAAATATTATATTTTTATTTTAGGAACACGCCTTGTTCCTGTATGATGATATTTTTTTGCTTTCATAGCTAATTTTAATGCCTTACTAGTTTTTTTACAACCGGATTTAAGTAATGCAAAATCTACAGCTGATGATTTACCTCCTGTTAATGAACTAGCTAAACGAGCTTTTCCCCAGGAATGTGAAGTTTGATTTGGTCTGCTTCCTGAACTATAATACGCTCCTCGTCCTTTTTTAATAATTTTTTTTAAAGTATTTAAGGAACACCCTGTTTTTTTTGCTAATTTTTTTGATGGAGTAATAGTATTAATTTTATAAATTTTCATAGCATTTTTTACATGTTTTGATGGTTTAGATTTAAACTGTTTTATATTTTTTCGCGTATAATATATATTTTCCTTATATTTTTCTTTAGATTTATTTATTTCATTTTTTTGTAATTTTTTATAGTAGTTAGATAATATTTTTGGTATATAACGCTTAGGATATAACTTCATTGTATATTGTAGCGAAAAAAATATAATCTTATATATAAATATAATTTTAGAATGATGAAGCATAATGACATAACCATATTATTTGTTTCATTTTGGATTGGATTTGTTTCAGATATAGTATTAAACCATCTTTCGAGTAAAAAAAGCGGTAAAATTATAGAATCCTTAAGACCATATTTTGAAAAACAAACGTGTTTGTTTGCTGCTATTTATGCTGGTTTAACTACGATGCCATTAGTTTATATTTCTTGGAAATTTGCAAATAACTTGATACAATCAATAACATTGGCTTTTGTTATTGGTTATATAGCGGATATAGCTATAGACAAATACAAAATATTTGGTGATGATTTAGATTATTATTACGCAGTTGCTGGTTCTGGATTTTGGGGTGGAGCCGCTATTATATTTGCGTTGTTAGTTACATTAATAATATCTCTATTTTTAAAAGTAAAATTACCATAACAGTTGTTGGATTGCTATTTTAATTTAAAAAATATATATACATACAATATAATGGCAACTAATCCTAAGCCAACGCGTTTTATAAAATCTATAAAACCTAATACTATGTATACTAATATTGGCTCTATATTCGATAATGAACATGGTGAACCAGTCAGTTTATATATGGCGCGGGCGCTTGACGCAAAAACTTTTAAAAATAAAGAACTATTAAAAAAAAAACAATTAGTTATATTAGAGGCAAGAGCGAAGGCTGAAGCACTAGCTGAATATAAAAAAACAAAAGAATATTTAGACATTTTAGATGAATATTTAAAAAACAAAAAAGAAAAATCTGTTAAAAATATTATAACTTACAAAAATCGTTCGGGTAGAAAATCGTCGAAGCCTAAAAAACAATCAAAAACACAGAAAAGAAAATCAAAAACACAGAAAAATAAAAAATCTAAATAGAATATATAAAATATGAGGCAAGTATTAAGAAAAGTTAATAGTTTAAGAAGACCAAGTTTTAGAGGTTTACTTAAGATAATACCAAAATCTATTAAAAAGGCGTCTGGTAGCGTTTATAAAATGAAATTAGTTAATCGTGTTTCGAGATGTTCAAAAGTTTCTAAAAAGGAATGTAATAAAAAAAGAGATTGCAAGTATATTAATAAAACAAAAACACAAAAAGGACATTGTCGTGCTAAAAAATATAAATTTCATACAATTAAGCGTTTAGTTAAAGTATAAGAAACATTTATTATTTTGAACAATAATTATTAGCAAATAAATATTGTTCTTCTAATTATTTTAATCAATGTCAAGTTTTGGTGCTAAAAAGAAGTTAAGTTCTGACTTACAGTTGTCAATGTCTTCATTTTCATAGTCATCTAATTTATATGATAATTTCATTGGTTTATTTTCACTAAATGATAAATAAACATTTGTATTAACTTTTTCAAATGTACAAAAATTTACAAACATTTTCATACCATAAGAAACATTAAGTTCAATATTTTCTACACAACTAAATTCATCTACATATTCGGAATCTTCATTGCTATCATATAAAATACATGTAAGTTGTCCGTCCACATCTGATGCATATAGATTAATTTGGCTTTCATTACATTTAATTTTAACTGTATTTCCAAATGTATTTAGTTTATCTAGAAGAGATGCGAGTGTTTTAGATTTCATAGAAAATTCTACATCATAATCAATATTAGTAATATTTAAATTATTACAAACATCATCCATTAAAGGTATTTTTAAATCTTTTTTAAAATCGTTTTCAGATTTGAAAATAATATATAAATTATCATCATCGGGTTCAAGACAAATGGTAATAGCTTCTTTTTCAGCATGAATACCAAATACTTTAGATAAAATATTACAATTCATATTAATATTTATTTCACTATTATTAATATTATAATTTGTAAACCAACTATTATCTAGCTTCAATTCAAATATAGCAGATTTTGAATTTTCGATACCTTGAATATAAATATTAGTTGGATAAAATGTAATAGAGACATATTCAGAAATTAAATGCATATTTTTAAAAATTTTTACAAATGAACAAGCCTTTTGTTCATCTTTAATATGTAATTCCATTAGTGTAATTTATTAATAATCTATTTTTAATTCAATTTTTATATTATTTCTTAATTATCATCTGATCCTTCTATAAGTTGTGGTGTAATATCATTACTTTTTACATTTTCCACATTTTCAAATTCAACCATATTCTTAATCTGATTAATATAATTATCGTGTATTCCTAATACTAAATTAATTTTTTCAATATTTAATTCTATACGTTGTATTTTTATCGATAATTCGTCTACACTTCTCTTTACATCTTTTAATGTATCATCTAATTCATCATCATTATATGATTTATTAGTAACTGACATGTCGTTTTTTATTATATTTTCTAAAAAGCGTACTTTATTGCTTAAAAAATATATTGAATCTTTAATTCCAAGTATAGGAAGATTATCATTATTAAATATTTGTTGTTGTTGTTGTTGTTTACTTTCATCATAATCGTTTGTGTTTTGAATATTTTTTTCTTGTATTTTAGGTTGGGAAGTACGTCTGCGTCTTGCGGAACTGTTTGATATTGCGCTACTCATAATATTATTCTTAAATATTTATATTTAAGTTCATGTACGCATATTCATAATTATTTTATCATTACATATATAATTTTCTATTGAAAAATCTTCTACTTTATAATCGTTTATATTTTCATATTTTTTAGATATTTTTAATGTAGGAAGTGGGTATAGTTTATTATTTAATTGTGATTTTAATGCATCTATATGATCATCATATATATGTACATTTCCCATGAAATATACAAAATCATCTACTTCTAAATCACAATGTTTTGCTATAATATGTGTTAGAATGCTATATGATAAAATATTAAATGGAACACCTAATCCTACATCACAGCTACGTTGATATAAAGCACAACTTAGTTTATTATTAATAACATTAAATTGAGCTAATACATGACATGGTGGTAAAGCCATTTCTTTTAATTGACAAGGATTCCAGGCACTCATAATGAGACGTCTAGAATATCGTTTTTCTTTGTCTTTAAGACATGTTATAATTTCATTAAGTTGATCGATACCTTCTCCTTCATAATCTTCATTACATGTTGTGTATTTAGCATTAAAATGTCTCCACTGATGTCCATATACAGGACCTAGGTCGTCTTCTTCTCTATTAGTTAGACCAATTGAATCTAGATATTCTCTGCTACCATTTTGATTCCAAATATTAACATTAATTTTTTTAAGGTCTTTATTATCTGTATTTCCATTAATAAACCATAATAATTCTTTTAGGCAGGTTTTCCAAGCCATTTTTTTAGAGGTTAAAATAGGTATTTTATTGTCCTTTAAGGAAAATCTCATAGATCTACCAAAAACTGTTAATGTGTTTCCGTTTCTACCTTCTATAATGTTTCCATTATCTATAATATCTTTAATTAAATCTAGGTATTGTTGTTCGCCCATAATTATATAGTAGTGTTTTTTTTATATCTGTCTATTATAATATGAGCGATATTAACGATATTCCAGATATTACAAAACCTGAACAAGGATTCATTTCACATGTATTTAATTTCGATACAAAATCAAAACATGAAATATTAAACACCTTACAATATGCTGTTTTAGCAATTTTACCTGTAGTTTTATTAAATAAAACTATCCAAAGATTAATCCCCGAAGCTGATGAAAATAAGGCTTCTTTAGAGATAATTTTTGAAGTTATATCACAATTAGGTATAATATTTGTAGGTATATTTTTGATTCATAGAATAATTACATATTTCCCTACCTACAGTGAATCTAAATATGATTCATTTTCAATTATTAATTGTGTTGTTTCTTTTTTAATAATCATATTAAGTTTACAAACTAAATTGGGTGAAAAAATGAATATTATAACTGATAGATTTTTAGTATTAGTACAAGGAAATCCTATACAAAATCAAGTAAGTGAAACAAATGAAATGGCTGAATTCACAGTACCTGTAATAAATCAAGTTCAAGCAAAAGCTCCTCCTATGGAGAGTACTGTTCCTAATACAAACCCTTTTCAAGAAATTGGTCCTATGGCTGCAAATGATGCTTTAGGTGGAGCATTTGGTTCTTCGTTTTAAATAACATTTATATTGATGTTGTTATATTTGTCACCAAAAATAGAATTATAGTAGTTTGTTGAATATAGTTAAATTTTTTATTTTTAATAATTTGGAATTAATATAAAAATAAAAGTTAAGGTGACAAAAACAAACAATAATATATTTTATTGTTATAATGTATATAATGGTATATTATAACAAAACACGAGGAAATTTAAAAAGAAAATATCAATCGTTAAAGAATATGATTAAAAAAGGCTATAATCCTAGAACATTAATTAAAACAAAGAATTTAAGGCGTAAAATTAGAAAAACAACAAATAAATTTTTACAAAGAGGCGGCGCCCCGTCGAAGGCAGAAGCCACGGCTTATATAGATACTCTAAAAAATTCTGAAGCCTTACAAAATGCTATGATAGAGGCTTTGAGTTCTGGTGGTGATTTGAAAGAGCAACAAGATAAATTTAATGCAATAGTTAAATATAAAAGAATCAGAGAAAATGATAGAGATGTGAGGGATTTTATTCAACAATACAGACATTCTCCCGGTTTGTCGGGATCGAGCGTTAGTAGAATGGTGACAGGAGCGCAGGCAGCACATGCAGTAGCAGCGATGCGGGGGCAAACGAAAAAAACAGGTGCAGCACCATCAGCAGCATCAACAAGACCAACAGCACAACCAGCATCAGAAGGACAATTACCAGCAGCAGCAGAAGCAGCAAGAAGAGAAGCAGAAGAAGAAGCTAGAAGAGCAGCAGCACAACCAGCATCAGAACGACAACGAACACACGATCTTAAGGCCACTGCCGTCGACATAGGTGAAACCTACAAAACCATCCGATTCACCCTGAAAGCTGGGAAAGAGGTCGACCGTCTCGTCGAGCTCGGCATTCAATTAAATGATGATCTTGTCGTCGTTGATGATCAGGGCGTAGGGGGTGTGAAGAAATACATGCGAGTTGTCGAGGTGAATGGCGACCAGGTCATGGATAAAGATCAACTCAATACGCGATTATATGCGCTCGGCTCGGGCCTGGTCTCCCACAATCTCGATATAAAATTAAAATTCGCAAATCCGCTTGAATTCCAGTACAGGGTCCCTCCATCGGCCGAGATCGGCGAGACACTCCGAGTCAAGCTGCCTGATCCATACGGCACGCGCGACGTCACAATGAACGCCACTATGCAGCGCGGCAGCCTACTGCCGCTCAATGTCGCGGCGCCGCAGCCGCCGCCGAAGCGGAGCAAGAGGAACCGCTGGCGTTTGGCGAGTGTTTTTTCGAGGAAAGCTAAACCAGCCGGCGCCGCCGTCAACGCCGTGCCCCCCAATTCCGAAGCGCAAGGGGATGAGATAGTGGATGATGACGAGCCCGATGACGAGCCCGATGCCGAACTGTCTGCACCCCCCAACGACTTGCCACGCGAACCACACGCTTCTGCGGACGAGGCCGACGCCAAGGCCGCGGCGCTCGCCGAGCTCGAGGCCGCCGACAGCGACGACGAGGACGAGGACGACGACGACGACGACATGCCGCCGCTCGAGGATCACGACGACGCCGCGCCGGTCGAGAGGGAGGATGCGTACACGGGCGGCGAGACCGGTGGGCCCGGACGCGGGCGAGGCGAGGGGGGGGAGGTGACCGAGGTGACCGCCGACCGCGCCGCGAGCGAGGCTAGCGGAGGTTCGAGACGAAGACGTAATCGTATAAGAAAACGTAAATTGACACGTAATAGGCGTCTAACAATATAAATATTATGTTTATTTGTTAATAAATTATTTTATGATATTGATAATGAGTTGTTTGTGATGGTAAATGTATTTGAATATTTCTATAACAATAATTATTAAAATAACCATATATTTTCATAATCATAAGGATGTATAGTTGCCGAATTTTGATTATTCTTTTATGTTTGTTTAATATAAGAGAATATGCCAAAAACAATTAAGAACCATATAAGAAAATATAAAATTTCAAATAATGAAAAGAAAAATAATAATAGGACAATTAAAAAGAAAAATAATAATAGGAAAATTAAAAAGAAAAAAAATTATAGAACAATAAAAAAGAGAAAATATAATAGAAAAAATATTACACAATCAATTCGTAAAATATATAGTTCTGGTATAAATAAAAAGAAAAATAAATATACACAACGGGGAGGTGATCCTGACGATGACGACCCGTTCGCGGCGGCCGTGAACGCGGAGCGCGCGTGGAAGGCGAAGCGCAAGGCCGAGGAGGAACGCAAGAAGGCCGCGGCGGAGGCCGCCGCCGCGACGGAGGAGGCGGAGGAGGGGAAGGAGGGGAAGGAGG
>Ga0160422_10000615_pt1 | contig 21812 bp, 11 predicted proteins | sample Fk160mmetaG_FD_108192 | JGI IMG/M metagenome (GOLD analysis project Ga0160422, IMG submission 108192) | Marine microbial communities from the Central Pacific Ocean - Fk160115 60m metaG | ecosystem: Environmental > Aquatic > Marine > Oceanic > Photic zone | place: The Central Pacific Ocean...
AAAATAAGATAAGTTTCTATTAACATATTGCCATGAGCTTGATGTTTGCTGCGTAGCATTTCCGGTAGCAGCACTTACATCAGCATAATCCCATGAGTTAAACGGAACATCTTCGTTAGTTGCTGAAATATTACCCCCTTTACCCTCACCAATTGAAAAACCAGCTACGGTTTGAAAATTATGTATTTCATCAATTGTAAAATCATAATTTCCGTAAAGCTCATATGTATAGTTAAAGAAATTAGTGTTTCCTTCAAATACTCTATTGTGAGTTGAAGTAATATTTCCCTCACTATCAACAGTAACTATAGGGCTTAAATCTGGATTAGCATTTGTTTGGTTATGTCCTGTTCCATAAAATTGGAAAGGAATAAAGCCTTTGTCATATATATTAACATATGTGTATCCAAATCTAGAGGTAATATTAAGATTTTCCATTAGCTCATGTTGAAGTTCAATTTTACCCTGAATCTTGTCAACTTTATTTTCATTATAAGTATTATCAATTTGAGCCAGTGGATTAACAATTTCCTGAGTAATTGTTTCACTTATTCCGAATGTACCATTTTCATATGGACTTACAGTAGGATCAAAATTTAATGCATTTGATAATACACTTGTTATTCCATTTTCAGCTAAACTTTTACCTTTTATGTTTGAATAGTTTGTATTTATTAAAAGTTTAGTTTTTTCAGAAAAATCAGTATTAATATTTGTTGTGAAATTTGTTCTGTTGAAAAATGATTTTTCTCCTCCAGCAATTACACCGTCTTGACCTGTGTATCCTGCAGAAACATAATAAGAAGTATTTTCACTACCTCCTGATGCTGTGATAGAATGATTAACTATTGGAGCATCCACCAGAACTTCATCTTGCCAATTTGTACCAACTCCAAAATCAGAAATATTTGGAAAAACAATTCCTTCCCCAGCGTTTACACTTGCCTCATTGAGAATTGCAGCATATTCACTTGCGTTTAGGACATCAATGGTTCTTACTACTTCTTGAGTACCAATTGATGTACTTAAGGTAAATTTAGTCTCAGAATTTCTTTCACCAGATTTTGTGGTAATTACAATAACTCCACTTCCACCTTTTACACCATAAATTGAAGCTAAAGCAGCATCTTTTAACACATTTACAGATTTAACATCATTTGGGTTTAAGGAATTTAAATCATCTATCGATGCAGAAATTCCATCTATTACTACTAGTGGGTCATTTCCAGCGTAAGAAGTAATACCTCTTATTAAAACAGTAGGCTTAGATCCTGGAGAACCACTTGAAATAATATTTATTCCGGATGCTTGACCTTGTAACGCATCCTCAACTCTTACCGGCGAAGAAGCCTCAATTGCATCTGCATTAACGGTGGAAACTGCTCCGGAAATATCACTCAATTTTTGAGAACCATAACCAATTACAATCACTTCGTCTAATTCACTAAGATCTTTATCCATCGAAACAGAAATATTATCGGAGATTAAATCATTTGAAGAAATTTTTAAGTTCAAAGTTTTATAGCCAACATAACTAAAAACCAAAGTTGAGCCAGATTCAAAATTTGCTATGGTAAAATTACCATCAAAATCAGAAACTGCTCCTTGATTCTGTCCTTGAACAACTATGTTGACACCCGATAGTGGTTCACCATCCTCAGAATCAGTAACAGAACCAGAAATGCTCTGCGATTGCAAAGCTGTACAAACAGCAATAAAAGCAATAAAAAAGTTTAATATTGATTTTCTCATATTTAGTTTAATTTATTTGAGTCTGAATTTAATAATTTGTCCATCTATTTTTTTATAAAAAATTAAAAAAGAAATGTTGATTATTGAATTATTAGAAATTATCATTATTCATTATTAATAATTCAATAAAAAAAACGATATCATAAAAATTTAATAATGTTAAAATAATATATAACGAAAACGTTTTCGATAAGGTAAAATAAAAAAGCCTCCCAAAAGGAAGCTTTCATTGGTTTAAAACCTCTTGTAAATTAATACAAGTTCAACACGTTACAAAGATAGTTATTTTTTTAATATACCAGCATCATAAAGCTGTTTAGCTGAATTTATAATTTCAGAATCAACACTTTTTGGATACCAATCAAGGATATTATTAGCATTTTTTGTGTACAGTGTTTCAACAGATCCAAGTCTACTTGCAATGAGTCTTAAAGAAGGAATAAATAAAGCAACAAATTTTAATAAAAAATTAGGTATCAGAAATCTAGGAACTTTTTTGTATCCAGCTTTAAAAAGAATATCACATAACTCTTTTAATTTGATGGTTTTTTCGGAAAGTAAAAATCTATTTCCTGTTGCATCATCATTTTCCATAGCCCTAACATGTGCTTCTGCTACATCTTGCACACCAACAACACTGATGCTTAAATCAGGAATAAATGGAAGGCTGAAAATTTTTTTAATCGTAACCCTGTTTGACATACTTAAAACACCGGTCATAGATGGGCCCAAAACTAGTACAGGATTTATTGCACAAGCATTTAAATTAGCTTTTTTAGCCATTTCCCACATTTTTTTTTCAGCCTTAGTTTTACTTATCTCATAAGGCATTATCTTCTCGTTTGATAAATCCGTCCAATCATTATCACTATGCTCGTTATTATGGTTTTTTCTTCCATAAATTGCAGCATAAGATGATGTTTGTACAAATTTTTTAGCTCCATTTTTGATTGCTGCGTTTAAACACCTTTCCATACCTTCAACAGCAGGCTTTACAAGAAGGTCTTCATCAACCTTTCCAGGAATAACAGGGGATGCTAAATGTAAAACATACTCACAACCCATTAATGCATCCATCCAACCATCGTCATTCAATAGATTTAAAATTTTAAATTCGATACTATCGAAACTGATTCCGTGTTTAACTAAAGAATTTTTTACAAGTTCAATTTGACTTTCCCCTCTAACTGAAGTTACTACGTAATATCCCTTTTCTAATAAAATCTTTATGCAATACATTGCAATATATCCAGAACCACCGCTTACAAATACTTTTTTCATATATAAAAATCGAACGTCTAATGTATAAATTTTTTGGTATAGTATTTGGGTTTTATAGAGAATGAAGCACCTTTTATTATTATTTACATTAATTTTTAGCCAGCAATATCTTTTCTCTCAACAATTTTACACTGATAAAGGGTTGACAAAATTTGACGGTTCCAAAGCAGCCTTTGAGCCTATTAAGGCAAGTAATAATAATACGGTTTCTATAATAGATTCTTCCAATGGAAAAATTGCAGCGGTTATACTTATCAGGGAGTTTGATTTTAGATTAGGGCTTATGCAAGAACATTTCAATGAAAACTATTTGGAAAGCAATTTGTACCCTAAGTCAACATTTGAGGGTCAAATAAAAAACTTTAGCCTTAACGAATTAAGTCAAGACTTTAAAGAACATGAAATTGAAGGTGTATTGACCATTAAGGGTATTAATAATTATATTTTAGCAAAAGCTAAAATCAGAAAAATAGATGAAAAAATAGAACTTTCATCTGGTTTTTCCGTGATGCTAAGTGACTATAAAGTCAAAATTCCAAAAATTGTTTTTAAAAAAATAGACGAAGAAGTAAAAATTAACTTAAATTTCGTCTATGAAAGGAAAAAATAGTCTAAAATTTTTCACATTTTTTTTAATTATTTTATTTTCTAATTCGATTATAAGCCAAAATAGTTTATTAGAAGAAATCGATTACAAGAATGAAGATTATAAAGTTGGATTATCGGCTTTTAAAGCTCATAAGATAATTAATGGTCAATCAACTAAACAATCCAGTAAAAAAGAGCTTTTTTTATATGTAGCGCACAGATTTGGGTCTATTAACGGAGGTATTAAAACTCTTTTTGGACTTGATATAGCGAATACTAAAATTGAGATGTTCTACGGACTTTCTGATAAATTTCAAGTTGGATTCAGTAGAGAGTCATTAAAAAAAACTTATGCAATAAATTTCAAAAATGAAATAACAAACCAAGAATCTAATTTTCCTTTAAATATTTCTATTTATAACAGTTTTAATTATAATTCATCTGATTTCCTGGCTCAAGGTGTTGATTTATCATTTTCTGACCGATTGATATTTTTATCTCAATTATTAATATCTAATAGAATTAATGAAAAGCTTTCCTTTCAGCTGACCCCATCATTTATTAAAAGAAACTATAACGAAGAAAGGCTTCTATTTGAAAATGGGGAAGTAGTTTTCGAAAATGGGTTGCCAGTTTTTACAACTTTTGACAGAGAATATAACTATGCTTTAGGACTAGGCACCAGCTACAAAATTAACAAACGAACTGCTCTAAATTTAGAATATTTTGCAAACTTAAATAGAGTTGAAAATTCATCAAATTCTGACGCATTTAGTCTAGGAATAGATATTGAAACCGGAGGTCATGTATTCCAATTAATATTTTCAAACACCCAAAGCATTGATGATATTTCAGTTATTTTAGATGCTGAAGGAGATTGGACTAAACGTCAAATATTCTTCGGATTTAATATTTTAAGAATATTTTAGAATTATTCTTTAATAAATCTCTTTACAGAAGTTGATGCGCCGCTAGTTATTTTTACTACAAAAATACCTCGAGTTAATCCTGAAATATTTAAGCTGGTTTTTCCATTTGTAACATTTGAAATAGTACTCAAATTTTGTCTTCCAAGCAAATCGTATACTTCAATCGATATTTGTTCATTGCCAATATTGTCTAAAGAAATATTAAGGATGTCAGAAGCTGGTACGGGGGAAATATTAAAATTAAATATATCTTGTTCTACAACTGATGCGGTCGCAGTAACAGTTACAGTCCCGTACATCGAGTTTGGGTGCGGGTCACATATGTATGTTGTTACACCAGGAACGGTAAACGTATGTGAAAACTGGTAACCTGGACCATAATAACCACTATCAAACATTTCCATCCCACCAGTTGATCTTAGATTATGTGTTCCTGAGCCCCATGTCCACACAACGGTATCATCAACAGAGATAGTTATTTGCTGATTAGTACTTGACATATTCCAATTTAATTGATGAGTTGTTTGAGAATATATTAGGTTTGTGAATAGTAATATCAATAATAATTTATATTTCATGTTAAACAATTTGGATATAAAGTTTACAACTTCTGTACCAAAATATATTTGGGTTTTTGGCACAAATATTGAATTTTACAACTAAAATTTAGAAACAAATAATTTTTAGTAAATGAAAAAAAAATTAGAAAATAGAAGGGAATTCTTAAAAAAAGTTTGCCCTACTATAGCTTTCGCTTTTTTTGGACTATCATTTTTAGAAGCATGTTCCACTGGTGATGATTCTGATAATAATAGTTCAGGACAAAATGATCAAAATGGCGGATCAGACAATAATGATAATAACAATAATAATCCACTAGGATATAGTTCGTCAGGAAGTGTCTTTACAATTGATTTAACTCATCCAAATTTTTCAAATTTATCTTCTGTTGGTGGATGGATGAATGGGTACAGTATAGGACTTAGCATGTTATTTTTAAGAATTAGTTCTGATCATATTCAGGCTTACACAAACGTTTGCCCCCACCAAGGAACTCAAAACCAATGGTCACTACAATCTGGAAATATTTTCAGATGTGCTAATCATAATTACTCTTTTGATAGCACCTGTCAAACGTCTAGTTCACTTCCTTGTTATTCTACAAATATAGATGGTGATAATTTAATTGTTGCTACTTAATAGTTTGGCTTGAAAAATTTATTTGGAGAAATTATATGTTACAAAGGTTTCTAGCATTTAATTAAATTATTTCTTTAATATTTTAAATGTTTTTAGACCAATCTTGACGCTGTAAACTCCGGATTGTAGCTTTGAAATGTCTAATGTGTTGTTACCAATAATTAACTCTGACTCAAAAATAGACTTTGAGTTAATATCAAAGATAATTATGCTTTCATTTTCAGATTGATTATTTATATATAAATATGAATCAATCGGGTTTGGATAATAAGAAAAATCAGTGTAAACTTCATTATTAATTACAGAAAGACTACAATCTTCAATTAAACCATTAATTGAGTATTTCGACACAAAATCCCAAATTTCATTATCTGAATTTATATCCATATTACCAAAGCTCCCAGGCCAATCATGTTCACCTCCATTAACTCTGAACTCAATAACTGATACACAAGAATCTCCATTTTCCCACACCCTTTTAGTCACAGTAGAGCCATCGTTAGTATCATAATCTGGTAAATCAATTTCAACAGGAACATTTTCTGTGTTATTAAAATCTGTCCAATATTGATGAGTATCATCGGCAGAAATATAATATGTTACACCGTTATAAACCACACCATTATAATTTGATTCATAATCTTCGGTTCCAAGAATTGTCATTATTGCAGTAGAATGCTCAGGATTACAATTTTCGTATTGATACTGACCCATCGTTCTTGCAACAGCTACACCTGATGCAATTTTATTGTTTAAACGACAAAGTAATTCATATACAAATTCACCACCTAAGGAATAACCACATGCATAAACCCTCTCCATATCAATTTGATATTGATTTGAAAGCTCTGAAATTAAAGCATCGATAAAATAAATATCATCATGATCAGAGTCACCTTTGAAAATCCAGTTTAATGATCCATCATCAGTGGGGTCAGCGATTGCTTGTGGATATACCAAAATAAAATTATTTTCATCTGCTAAATTTCTCATATCAGAAATGGCAATTTGTTCTTCTGAAGTACCGTTTCCACCATGAAAATTAAACATTAGTGGAGATAAAACATCCTCTGAGTAGCTGCTTGGAATATATAACTCATATTCCCTCGCGTTTCCTTCATAATCAATTGTTTGGCTGATAAAATTCTGGGCTGTTAATACTTTACAAAAAAACAATAAAATTATTAAGGAAATAAATCTGTTTTTAATCATAACGTAAAAATAAAAAAACCTTCTCAATTTGAGAAGGCTTTTAGCGGTCTGGACGGGACTCGAACCCGCGACCCCATGCGTGACAGGCATGTATTCTAACCAACTGAACTACCAGACCTTTTTTGCGTGAGCAAATATACATTTGATTTTGATTAGAACAAATAATTTCTTTTAAATAAATTTTGATTTAGTACTCAGGGCATCCAAAACAATCTTTGTTGTTTAAGAAATCATAAGTGATAGAAAATTCAGAAATACCTCCATCTCCTCCAATTTTACTTAAATTAAAGTCATATGAATAACCAAATTTAAATCCTTCCCAAGCCATTCCAATTATTGGGTTAATCGATGTAACTAAATGACTTTCATTTTCTGTTTGGATAGGGTTTGTTGTTGTAGTAAGTGCAAAAGAGAATCTATCGAAGACATATTGAAAACCTAAATCGAATCTATCGTATTTAGCCTGCTTCATAAAGTTTGTTATGAAATATACACTGCTATCACTATTGTATTGTAGAATAGGTAATTCTAGTGATGCATGTACAGAAATAAATATATCTAACGGTATATCACCTTGTGAAACCATTGAAACATTCGGTCTATTAAGATGTCTTAAAGTTATTCCTATCCAATGATTATCATTATTAAATAAAAATGATGCCCCAATGTCTACATATCTTGCATTTTCACCAAGAACGATTGGATCAAATGAATTTGAGTTAATTATATTTTGAAATATATTAATCTGATCTTCAAATAATAAGTTGTCAAATCCAAAATCTTTAGTTGCAAAACCAAAAGTTACACTTGGTCTGAAGTCCCATTCGTAGTTGATTTGAACCTTGTAAGCCCAGCTTAAATTTAATTGCTTCAAGGAATAATTTGTGAATGTCTCCTGATGATTCATTAAGCTTATTCCTACACCACTATTCAAGTCTGGATACCAATCATCAAAATACAAGTATTGAGAATTGAGATTAAAATCAAAACCTGACCATTGCTGGTTTTTATATAGTAATCCAGCCTTTGTTGTTTCATAAAATCCTGAAAAAGAAGGATTAATACTTTCAGGAACCATAAAAGACTGAGTAAAAGCAGGATCTTGTGAATATGATTTCACAGAAAAAATAATTGCCAATATTAAGATAATTCTTTTCATCATAATTTTATCTTAGTAACACAAACACTCCTCTTAAATTAATTTCCTCATTATAAATTGTAGTACCTTTTACCACAATTAAATAATTTCCATTCTCAGCTAAATTACCATTTAAGCTTCCATCCCATCCGTTAAGTTCGGGATTATTCTCATAGTAAATTAACGAACCAAAAGTATCATAGATACTCATTTCAATATTATTAACACAAGCATAAACTGGTCTAATAGTATCATTCATTCCATCACCGTTAGGAGAAAAGGCATTTGGTAAAACAATATCATATCCGTCAGTAATTTCAATTTCTACTGTGTTTACCTCAACACAACCATAATTGTACTCAACAGTTTGTGTTACCGAATATGCGCCAGAGTTAAGATACTGATGCGTCACAACTTCACCAGTCACTAGTGCACTCCCATCACCAAAGTCCCAAATAACACTTGTGTAATCACCAGATGAAGTGTTGACAAAGCTTAACTCATTAAATATACTTACTCCACAATCAATATTTCCGTTACTATTATATTCAAATGATGCCTCTCCTAACTCATCAAAGTCAATTAATATATCAGTACTCACCTGACAACCATATTGATCAGTAACAAGTACATTGTATAACCCATTTTGATATGCTGTCATAAATGTATTATCATTAATACTAACAGAACCTCCTGACCAATTAACAGTGTAAGGACCTAATCCTCCAGAAATTGTTATTCTGTTTTCTTGTGTTACAAGATTATTCTCACAGAATGGAACAATTTCAGTATCTAGCTCAACCGTTAAATCATCTTGTCTAAAAATATTAAAGGTTTGAGAAATTGCTGTACAGCCTTCACTGTCAGTTACCGTTACGCTGTAATCTCCTGGACCAATATTATTCAAGTCCTCAGTAATTGCACCATTACTCCAAAGGAAATCATAAACTCCTGAACCTCCAGTTACCGTAATGTTGATATTTCCGCTATTTGGATCGTTACAATCAAGAGCATCCACTGTTGTTCCAGTAATTTCAATTTCACTTAATACACTAATACTAAATGTTTGAGGATCACCAATACACACTACTCCATTATTTTCATAAGTAGGAGTTACCGTAATTGTAGCGACCTCAGTGATTGGAGATAAGTTTAATGCTGTGAATGAAGGAATATCTCCATTTCCACTTGATGATAAACCAATGGATGTATTGTCATTAGTCCATGTATATGTTGTATTACCATCTGTGTTTGGAGTTGTAAATTCTATAACCGAAGAAATTTCATTATTACATAATGCAAGATCTTCAACATTATCCATTTCTGGTGATGGATTAACTGTAATAGTGAATGTCTCAGCATTACCATCACAGATAATTCCATTATTTTCGTAGCTAGGAGTAACAGTTATTGTTGCGCTAATCGTTGACTGGTTTGAATTTGTAACCTGGAAACTAGGAATTCCACCTTCACCAGAATCAGCCAATCCAATAGCCACATTATTATTAGTCCAATTAAATGTTGTTAGACCATCAGTGTTTGCGGTACTAAACGTATATACAGGAGTAAATTCACCATCACATAAAATTGTATTATAATCGGCCAGACCGTTTACTTGTGCTGAAGGATTAACAGTTATAGTAAATTGCTCTGAATTTCCAGAACAAATAACTCCATTGTTAGTGTATGTAGGCGTTACAGTAATTGTTGCTGATTGAGCACTAGTAGATGTATTAACAACTGAGAAAGAACCAATATCTCCAGTTCCAGCTGAAGGTAATCCAATTGAAGTATTTGTATTAGTCCAATTATATTCAGTAACACCATCGGTATTTAGAGTGGTAAATTGAATAGGATCTGTTAATTCATCATTACACAATATTTGATTATCAATAGGATTTACTTGAGCCCCTGGATTTACCGTTAGAACAAATGTTTCAGAAGGTCCTGTGCAATCAACTCCATTGTTAGTGTATGTAGGTGTCACAGTTATAATTGCATTCTGAGAGTTAGCAGCATCGTTTAAAACTTCAAAACTTGGAATATTGCCAATTCCACTATCAGCCAAACCGATTAGAGGATTAGTATTTGTCCATTCATATGATGTTATTCCATCTGTATTTGTTGTGGTAAATTCAATTGGAGCAGTTACTTCTCCTTCACATAAATCTTGATCTTCTATTGCATTAACCTGTGCAGTTGGATTAACGGTTATAGTAAATGTTTCAGTTTGTCCTTCACAGCTAACACCTCCATTACTATAAACTGGAGTAACAACAAATGTGGCTGTCTGGGATTCGGATGTGTCATTTGTTACAACAAAACTACCAATATCACCTGTACCGCCTGCGATTGGCAATCCAATTGTTGTATTGTCATTTATCCAATTATAAGTTGTTGCACCATCAGTATTTGTGGTTGTAAATAAAACTGATTCAGTTGATTCACCATTACACAATACCTGATCAAATACATCTTCAACCTGAGCAGTTGGATTTACAGTAATCGTAAATGTCTCAGATGGACCATCACAACTAATTCCGTTATTTGTGTAAGTTGGAGTGACTATAATATTTGAAACGATTGCATTATTAAATGGATTAGAAACTGTAAAGGCAGAAATATTTCCGCTACCCGAAGCAGCTAAACCAATGGTAGTATTATCATTTGTCCAAGAGTAAGATGTTATACCATCCGTATTTAAAGTAGCAAAGGAAATTGCTTCAGAAGTTTCCCCAGCACATAAAATCTGACTTGAAATTTCTTCAACTTGAGCAGTTGGATTAACCGTAATAGTAAACGATTCTGATGGTCCAACGCAAGTAATTCCGTTATTTGTATAAGATGGTGTGACGTTAATATTTGAAACTATAGCTGCTAATGAGGTATTGACAGAAGCAAATGATGGTATATTTCCGTCTCCACTGGCAGCTAATCCAATATTAGTATTATCATTTGTCCAAGAATATGTAGTTACTCCGTCAGTGTTTTCTGTAACAAAGACAATTTCATTTGTAATATCTTCATCACAGAATACTAAATCTGTTGTCGATTCAACTTGAGCAGTTGGATTGACCGTTATCGTGAATGATTCTGGCTCTCCGGTATTATTAACTCCACCACTTTCAAAAGTTGGTGTTACAATAATATTTGCAACCTGAGTTTGATTTGATGAGTTTTGAGCTGTAAAAGCAGAAATAGTACCGTTACCACTAGCAGCTAAACCAATTGATGTATTATCATTTATCCAAGTATAAGTCGTTGTACCCCCTGTGTTTTGAGTAGTAAATACTATTGCATCAATCACATCTTCATCACAAAATACTAAACTATCAATTGGATCAATTTGAGCAGTTGGATTTACTGTGATAGTAAAAGTATCCGTAGGTCCCGAATTACTATTGCCACCATTTTCAAAAGTTGGTGTAACAACTACAGTAGTTGTAATAGGGCTTGTACCAGTATTTACAGCAGTAAAGCCAATATCACTTGATCCAGTATTAGTTAAACCTGTGGTTGGATCTGTATTTGTCCATGTATATGTTGAAGTTCCACCTGTATTAATTGTTGAGAAAGGTATATCAATATCATCACCATCTGTAACAACCAAGTCTACTGTTGGATTAACTTGTGCTGTTGGATTAACTGTTATTTCAAACGGAGTAGCTGGACCAGTACAACTTACACCTCCATTTTCAAATGTTGGTGTTACAGTGATTGTAGCAATAACAGGACTCGTGCCCGTATTAATTGCTGTAAAGGCAGGAATATCTCCCATTCCGGATGCAGCTAATCCAATTGTAGTTAAATCATTTGTCCAACTGAAAGTTGTTGTACCGTTAACATTTGTTGTAGAGAATTCTACTAATGATATGTCAAATCCGTTAGAAACAATTTGATTTCCAACAGAATTAACCTGACCTGTTGGATTTACAGTTATTTCAAATGTTATGGGATCTCCAACATTAGTATCTCCTCCATTTTCAAAACTTGGCGTTACTACTATAGTACCAGAAATTGGATTATTGGTAGTGTTTGTAGCTGTGATATCAATATTTCCAGTGCCCGCATTTGAAAGACCAATTTCAGAATTATCATTGGTCCATGTGTATGTCATTGTACCACCAGTAATATTAGTGGTAAACTGGATTAAAAGATTTTCTTCGTTGCACACAACCTGATCTTCTATAGGATTTACTTGAGCTAGTGGATTAACAGTTACAACGTAATCTGTTGGCAGTCCCTCACAATCAAATCCCACATCACCTGTAGCAATTGCGGTATACGTAACAGTTAGCGGTTCGGTAGTTGTATTAAATAATGTTTCAGCAGTTATCGTGTCAGTTCCTGATGTTGTAGTCAGACCAGTGATTCCATCTTCAGCTGTTGCGGTCCATGTAAATGTAACGCCGTCTGTCGGACTTGACAAAGTAACAGGCACGGTCGTGTCTCCGCTTGTGATGAACTGATTATTCTCTGAGAAGTCCACCAAAGGAGAAGGGTTTACGGTTATTGAGAATGTTTCTGATTCTCCATTACAACTAATTTCATTATATGTGTAAACTGAACTAACAGTGATATTTGCTGTAATTGGACCAATTGTACCATTTGTTGCAGAAAAACTTGGAATATCTCCGTCACCACTTGCAGCAAGTCCAATATTTGTGTTATCGTTTACCCAAGAATAAGTAATTGTTCCCTCCTCAATGTTATTTGTATTATCATCTAAAGATGAGGTAAAGTTCACAGCTAAAGTATTGTCTCCATTACACAATGTTTGATCAGCCACAGAATCAACTCCTACAGTCGGGTTAACCGTAATGACGACTTCAAATGAATCACCCTTACAACCATTAAATTCTGGCTGTACTGTATAAGTTAAAGTTGCTGGGTAATCACTAACATTTGCTAATGTCTGACTGATTGATGCTTGCGAAGTTCCTGAAGCACCCCCAGTAACTATGCCTGCTGGATTACTGACTGGAACTGACCAGCTGTAAGTAGTTCCTACTGGTACTATCTCAGTAGGAGAGTTATCCGTTGGTTGAATATTAAATGTATCACCATCACAAATCGTTTCATCCTTGTCCGCAATCAATGGTTTTGGCTGAACGGTTAGCGTATATTCAAATGGTGTACCAGCACATCCGTCTGCGATAGGTGTTATAGTATATACTAAATCCTGATCTGTATTAGTTGTATTAGTTATTGTCTGTGAAGGAATGAAAGCAGTTGTTCCACTTTCAGTATACCCTGTTAAATTTTCATTTTCAGTTGCTACCCAAGAATAGGTAGTTGCAGCAACATCAGAAGTAAAATCAAACTGGATTGAGGCATCCTCAGAACAAACTTCTTGAGATGTAACAGTATTTGTAATTGCTGGTGTTTGACTCAATGTAATTACCACCGAATCAGATGCTGGAGTATCACAATTTGAACCAACCGTAACTGTGATATTATAAGTTCCAAATGAATTTAATTGTATTGTTGGGAATTCATCTGAGTTTGTTGTTCCACTTACAAATGCATAATCAGAATTAGTAATTCCAGAACCGGAAACTGTCCAAATATAATCAGTTGGAGCAGAATAACCAGTAGAATAAGTTGGAGTAATTTGATTAGCAAAATCAACTAGCAAAGTATTAGTTGAACAATATGTTTGCGATGCAATTGGGAAAGATACGGTTGGATTTCCAAGAACATCAAAAGTTTCCGAATGTGTGTCCGAACCACACTCAGTTGTTACTGTTAAATTAACTGTATATGTACCAACCTCAGTGAATGTTATAACCGGATTTTGACTATTCAATGTTGTTGGATTACCATCATTATCATTTCCAAGTGTATAACCGGAATTTGGTGATACGTTCCATACATAGGTTGGAATCTCGTTTGGTAGTGTAGGATCACATGTTGCTTCAATAATATTTGAAGCATCAGTTAGAGTAATTTGCTCATTTTGGCATATGTCTCCAATATCGTTAAAATCTGCATCTGGAATGTCTTCAACATTTACTGTGTCAGTGTATACAGATTCAGCCAAACATGCAGCCGGATTTACAGCTATTAATTTTATTTCCCAACATCCAACCTCATCAACATCAGAAGCAGGAATCAGTAAATCATCACCGTTTATCCAAGAAGGATTTAATAATGAAACGGGAATAAAATCTGAATAACTTGGCTTTTTAACTTGCCAATCAAAATTAACTTCTCCAGCACATTCACCAGAAGTGGTTGGATACGAACCAGGAATAGTTGTATTGATGGCCTCAATATTTTCATTAATACACTGCTCAGGATTTAAGTTAAATTTAGCTTCTGGGGATTCAGCAGTTGCAATTTCTTTGGATGCACCTAATCCATTTTGGACATATGTATCACATTGTGGTTCATTTGAAGAATTAACCAAACCTTTATTGTATAATTTTTTTGAAACAATAAAACTGTTATTTCCGTTTGAACTACATGAAGGCTGATCAAATACATGAGTAATTGGATCAATTGGAACTGTGTAAAGATCTAAAAGTTCTGCCTGTGTGTAAACTAGTGGTGCTGAACCATCTCCAAAATTTATGATATAATAGGAGCCCATGTAATTACTTCCAATTCCTAAAGTTGAAATATCCACCGAAAATGTCACTTCTTCTCCTACGCAAACAGTCTCAGATGAGGCATTACCAAAAATTGTTGCACTTGTATGAAATAAGAATGTGTAACTAAAAACACTTATATTTCCAGAAGGGTCGGTTTCGGTTACCTCAAAATTGTATGTTCCAACAGGTAAATCTGCTGGAATCTGGTATATATTTCCAGAGATAGCAGAAACTGTAGTTGAAGTTCCATTTGTGATATCAATTAGTGAAACTGCAATTGTATTATTTGCATCCGTTGGTTCCACAGTAAAAAACTGATAACTTGATGGCATACTGCCTGAAAGGGAGTTATAATTTTGATTCATTGAACCAATATATGGGTTTATAATATTGGCATCTTCATTCAAACATTGTGTAAAGTTTGAGTTTGAATCCATGTTTGTTGTTACAGATGGTATGTCTGATATTTGGGATGCATTACAATCTCCAACAGTGAATGAAGACGTTGAGGCACTAATAATAGCCGGTTGAGTAGATCTTACCCTAAGTAAATAATCCCCTGACGCTAGTCCAGCAGGAAGGGTTCCGTTGATTAAAGGGGTATAGAAATCATAAACTGTATTAAGAGTTGTAGGGTTTGACCAATCACCTCCAGGGCCTGAAATTTCAAGGATAAAAGAGTTATTTGCTGAATCTTGTAAATTTCCAGCATTTTCAAGAGTAAATACTCCTGTTGGGTTTATATGTAATGAAACACCTCCTCCAGGACAATACTCGTTAGAACTATTAAAATTAACAATATCAATGCTCTGCGAAAATGAGAGCATACAAAAAAACATGAATAATATGGTTAGCCTTATTCTCTTCATGGTCTTTAGTTAGCCTACAAATATATGGGATTTTTTTTAGATAAGGTTATCTAAAGCTTGAGCATAATCATTTTTAGAAGAAACCCCTACTTTTCTGTCAACAAGCTCGCCGTTTTTGAACACAAGTACTGTTGGAATGTTTCTTACTCCAAATTGAGCGGCATATTGTTGATTTGAATCGATATCAACTTTTCCTACAACAGCTTTACCCTCATATTCCTCACTTAGTTCATCTATTATTGGGCCCACCATTCTACAAGGTCCACACCAAGCTGCCCAAAAATCAACCAACACTGGTTTATCACTTTTTAACACTGTTTCTTCAAAATTGCTGTCCGTAATCTGTAATGCCATAATTTTATATTTTAAAAATCAAAAATAAGTATTTTCTCTAATTTAATTTGTAAAAAATATTTTTTCCTTCAAGTTCACTTAAAAGTTTAGGGGAAATATTTACTTTTTGTTTTTCACTATCCATCTCAACCATAATTTTCTCTTTATCATCATAAACGACAAAACTTAAATTATGTTTTCCATCATGTTGACTTAATAAAGATTTTATCAAACTTATTTTTTCATTTTTAATATCATCCAATTTAAGTTGAATTGATATTTTTTTTGCAAATGTCTTAACCACGTCCTGTAATAATTTGAAGTTTGTGTACTGAATCCTTGGCTCACCTCTAACTCCAGTTTCCTTATTTAGCCATCCTTCAATAATCTTGGTTTTAATGTGTAGGAAATTATTTAAGGTTAGAAAATGTTTAAACCTCAGATATTCTTCTCCAAAAATTCTAAAATTATATGAATCAACATAATCCTCCAACACAAAAAATGCCCAGCCTTTTCCTTGTCTACTTACTCTGTGTTCAACTTCGGTGATAACACCTGCAACTGTAATTTCCTTATTAACAAAGTCTTTAGGGGACTTAAATACACTCACATCTCCGTTACAAAATGACTCCATTTCAACTTTGAAATCATCTAGCGGATGACCAGAAATATATATACCAACAACCTCTTTTTCTTTTGTTAACTTTTCAATTGTTGGCCATGGCTCAACCTCAGGGATAGAAGGGCTTGATACCTGTAAATCATTTGTTCCAGCAAAAAGACTAACCTGAGATGAGTTTTTATTTTCTTGGAATTTATTTCCGTGTCTCAATATTTTCTCAATAAATGTAATTCCATCACCATTATCATGAAAATATTGCGACCGGTTAATATCAAAAGAATCAAATGCTCCGGCTGCAGCCAAACTGTCAAAAGCTTTCTTATTGGCAGCCCTGAGATCGACCCTTTGTGATAGATCAAATATTGAATTGTAAGGTCCATTCATTTTTCTCTCACTTACTATTGCTTTAACAGCTGAAGCTCCAACGCCTTTAATCGCTCCCATTCCAAATCGAATTGCATTATCTTTATTTACAGAAAATTTATAATAAGATTCATTTAAATCTGGTCCCAAAACTTCTAATTTCATTCTCTTACATTCACCCATAAAAAATGTCACATTTTTTATATCATTCATATTATTAGATAACACGGAAGCCATATATTCAGCAGGATAATTAGCCTTTAGAAATGCGGTCTGATATGCAATCCAGGCATAGCATGTTGAATGGGATTTATTAAAGGCATAGCTTGCAAAAGCTTCCCAATCTTTCCAAATCTTTTCTACCTTTTCAATTTTAAAACCCTTCTTTTCAGAATTCTTTAAAAACTTAGGCTTCATTTTATCCAGAACATCTTTTTGTTTTTTACCCATCGCTTTTCTGAGAATATCCGCCTCACCTTTGGAGAAATTTCCGATTTTTTGAGATAACAGCATTACCTGCTCTTGATATACGGTAATTCCATAAGTATCTTTTAAATATTCTTCCATTTCTGGTAAATCATATACAATTTTTTCATCCCCATGCTTTCTTCTAATAAAACTTGGAATATATTCCATTGGTCCTGGCCTGTATAAAGCATTCATAGCAATTAAATCGTCAAAAACAGAAGGTTTTAAATCTTTAAGATGTTTTTGCATTCCAGGTGATTCATATTGAAAAATACCTACCGTTTCTCCCCTTTGAAATAATTCGAAGGTTTTTTTATCATCTATGGGAAAATTATCTGGATCTAAATCAATTCCGTATTTGGCTTTAACAATTTTGACTGTATCCTTTATAAGAGTTAAGGTTTTTAGACCTAAGAAATCCATTTTAAGTAATCCTGCTTGTTCAACAACGGCATTATCAAATTGGGTAACAAATAAATCGGAATCTTTTGCTGTTGCAATCGGTACGAAATTTTTTATATCATCAGGTGTTATAATTACACCACAAGCATGAATTCCTGTATTTCTTAATGATCCTTCAAGTAATCTAGCCTGTTTAATGGTTTCAGATTCTAGATTATCAGACTGAGAGATACTTAACAACTGATTTATTTTATCTAAATCATCAGCTCTAAATTTATTTCTGAGTTCTTTGTGATCAGTTTCAAAAATTGAACTAAGTTTTGTCATGTTTGGTACTAACTTCGCAATTCTATCTGCATCACCAAGAGGTAAATCTAAAACTCTAGCGGTATCTCTAATAGACGATTTAGCTGCCATAGTACCATAGGTGATTATTTGAGCAACCTGATTTTCACCATATTTTTCTATCACGTAATTTATAACCTTATTTCTTCCTACATCATCAAAATCTATATCAATATCTGGCATACTTACCCTTTCTGGATTTAGAAATCTTTCAAAAAGTAAATCATATTTTATGGGATCTATATTTGTAATCCATAAACAATATGCAACTACAGATCCTGCTGCTGAACCTCTTCCAGGACCAACAGAAACATTCATTTCTCTAGCCTTTCTTATAAAATCCTCTACAATTAAAAAATATCCAGGATAACCGGTGTTTTTAATGGTATCAAGTTCAAACTCAATTCTTTCTTTTAAATCATCATCAATTTTTTTATATCGCTTTTCGGCACCTATATAGGTCAAATGTCTTAAGTAATTATTTTCTCCTCTTTTACCTCCATCAACTTTATCTTTTGGATTGACGAATTGTTCAGGGATTTCAAATTTTGGTAACAGAACTTCATTTGTTAAATCAAATGCCTCTATTTTTGAAACAATTTCGTTTGTGTTTGAAACTGAGCTTGGAATATCAGCGAATATCTCTTTCATCTGCTTCTGAGTTTTAAAATAATACTCATCGTTTGGTAATCCAAACCTAAACCCTCTTCCTCTTCCTTTTGGAGTTGATAGTTTTTCTCCGTCCTTTACACAAAGTAAAATATCATGAGCATCAGCGCTTGAATTATCTAAGTAAAAAGTATTATTTGTAGCAACTAGCTTTACTTCATGTTTTTTAGAAAATTCAACCAAAACATTATTAACTGTATCCTCATCATCCTGACCATGACGATTAACTTCAAGATAGAAATCATCCTTGAAATTGTTTTTCCACCATATTAAAGATTCTTCAGCTTCATTTTTTCCAGTATTGAGAATTTTATTGGATACCTCTCCATACAAATTACCAGAAAGTACAATTAAATCTTCTTTATATTCAAGTACCAAATTTTTATCAACTCTAGGCACATAATAAAACCCTTTTGTGTAAGCTAATGACGATAATTTTGAAAGGTTATTATATCCGTTTTTATTTTTAGCAAGAAATACTACCTGATATCCATTATCTCTGTAATTTTTATTCAAATGATCTTCACAAACATTTAACACACATCCTATAATTGGTTTTATCAAACTTTTTTTCTCTTCGGAACTCTCATTTATTTCTCTTATTACTCTATTTTTCTTCTTTACAGCATCTACAAATCTAAATGCTCCCATCATATTTCCTAAATCTGTTATTGCAACAGCTTTCATATTATATTCAAATGCTTTGTTAACCAAATCTTTGATTTTAATTGTTGATTGTAGCATGGAAAATTGGCTGTGATTGTGAAGATGAGTAAAATCAATATCATCAAGATTTATATTACCTAAATCGATTATTTCATGATTTACAGACTCATTCTCATTTTGTTGAAGTTTACTCTTTAAATCTTTAGATTTTTTCTTGAGGTTTATGTGTTTAATTCCCGCTTTTTCAATAATGCAAGGATTATTTTCAGCAAACTTTTCAAAATAATCATCAGTCGACTGTAATTGTTCTTTTTTGAAGTTTTTTATTCTTATCAGCTCTAAAAAACAACGGGCAGTCGCCTCAACATCAGCTGAAGCGTTATGTGCTTCTTCGAAAGAAGATTCAAAGAGAAATTGATGTAATTCAGTTAAGGTAGGTAATTTAAATTTTCCACCCCTTCCCCCAGGTAATTTACATAAGTCTGCAGTAAGTTCAGTACAGGTGTCTAAAACATCTATAGATTCGATATTTGAAATAATATTTCTTCTGTAAAACTCACAACCAATTACATTTAAATCAAAGTTTACATTATGACCAATTATGAATTTTGATTTGGAAATTGAATCATTAAATTCGTTCAACACACTATCCAGTTCGATACCTTCAACTTCAGCCAGCAGAGTTGAAATTCCGTGAATTTTTTCAGATTCGTAAGGGATATCAAAATTATCTGGCTTGATAATATAACTTTTACTTTCAATTAGATTACCTATTTCGTCATGAACTTGCCATGCTAACTGAACACATCTGGGCCAATTTTCAGTATCTGAAATAGGCGCCCTCCAATTCTTGGGCAAACCGGTGGTTTCGGTATCAAAAATTAAATACATTCTATACTATAGGTTTAATCCTGTTCACCAGAATTTACAGGAATTTTATAGAAAACTCCTTCTGAAATATTAATTGTATATTCTCCAGTACCATTGTATGCGTCAAAATGAAAATGACCACTAATCGTATTGTTGACACTATCAATTTCTTGAATATCTAAATAGCCGTCACTTAAAAATGCAACACTTCCAATTCCATCGTTTTGAGTTGAGTACTGTAAGGTGTCCTGAAAAACTGCATAATCATCAGTCCAACTATAAAAATTATATCCGCTTACTTCTGGAGAGTTAACAACAAATGATATTACACCAAAAGGGTTAGAGCCAGAAATTGAAAGCTGGTTATTTTGAATAGTTGCAATAAAATCTTCAGCAATCCACTGGTTATTACCATTCACAGTCGCCTGAAATACAGGCGTTTTATTTGTAAGATCATCTTCACAGTTAAAAACTAGTAACAGAGATAATGCGATAAATATTTTTTTCATTTAAGAATATCGATTTGAGTAAATGTAATACAAAAAATTCAAAGAATTGTCTGTGAATTAGAATTTTATACTATATTTGCCAGCTCATTAATAAACTTGGTCGAGAACCTTAAAATTTAATAATTATGTCAGTAAAAATAAGACTACAAAGACACGGTAAAAAAGGTAAACCATTTTACTGGATTGTCGCAGCAGACTCACGTTCAAAAAGAGACGGAAAATACCTTGAAAAATTAGGTACTTATAATCCAAATACAAACCCAGCAACAATAGAAATTGATATTGACTCTTCAGTTAAGTGGCTTCAAAATGGAGCTCAACCAACTAAAACTGCAAGAAACATCCTTTCATACAAAGGTGTTATGTTAAAATATCACCTATTAGGTGGTGTAATAAAAGGGGCTTTCAACGAAGAAGAGGCCGAAAAAAGATTTGATGCTTGGTTAGAAGAAAAAGCTCAAAGAATTGACAAAAAGAAGTCTGAACTTCAACAGCTAAAAGAAGAGAAAAAAGCCAAAGCTCTTGAAAACGAAAAAATTGCTAATGAAGCAAGAATCAAAGCCCAAGAAGAAGCTTTAGCAGCTCCAGCCGAGGAAGCTCCAGCAGAAGAGGCTCCAGCAGAAGAGGCTCCAGCAGAAGAGGCTCCAGCAGAAGAGGCTCCAGCAGAGGAAGCTTCAGCAGAAGAAGCTTCAGCAGAGGAAGCTTCAGCAGAGGAAGCTCCAACAGAGGAAGCTCCAGCAGAGGAAGCTCCAGCAGAAGAGGCTCCAGCAGAAGAGGCTCTAGCAGAAGAGGCTCCAGCAGAAGAAGCTTCAGCAGAAGAGGCTCCAGCAGAAGAGGCTCTAGCAGAAGAGGCTCCAGCAGAAGAGGCTCCAGCAGAAGAGGCTCTAGCAGAAGAGGCTCCAGCAGAAGAAGCTCCAGCAGAAGAGGCTCCAGCAGAAGAGGCTCCAGCAGAAGAGGCTCCAGCAGAAGAGGCTCCAGCAGAAGAGGCTCCAGCAGAAGA
>Ga0160422_10000617_pt1 | contig 21764 bp, 22 predicted proteins | sample Fk160mmetaG_FD_108192 | JGI IMG/M metagenome (GOLD analysis project Ga0160422, IMG submission 108192) | Marine microbial communities from the Central Pacific Ocean - Fk160115 60m metaG | ecosystem: Environmental > Aquatic > Marine > Oceanic > Photic zone | place: The Central Pacific Ocean...
AATGTTTATTCAATAATTTTTTTAATCATAAATAATAATAATTAAATCAATATTTATATTTCTTGGAGATAAGCAGAATTATTTAATGGGATAATAAAATAGAAGATTATGAAAAAAGTATATAAATAAGAAAATTGTTCTAAATAAATTATTAACCTTAAAAGAATAAGACATAATCAACCGACAGTTAATTTCTAGATTGATAAATATAACTTTATTTTGAATTTAAATAAATAAAGAATTGCTTTTAAAAAATAATTAATTAAAAGAGGAATCTAACTCCAATAGTTCCATTCGCATAAGAACCTTCCTTAATAGCCCAACCACCACTATTAAGTTCAGGAGTTATTATACCAGTACTTTTGAAGAAAACCTCTGAAGTATCTGAAGTTTTATAACTTACTCCAAGAGCTAAACCATAACTAAAGCCTGTATCAGAGAAACCTTTATGTTCAACTTTTGTGGATCCTAAAGATAACCCAATAAATGGACTCCATTGTTTTGAAGATCTAAAATCATACAATGCAGATGCTTGTATAGATTCAATTGATGATTTAGTTGTAAAAGCAACTCCTCGATCTACGCCACCATCAGATTCGCCTTTAATCCATGTTGCTTCAATTCTGGTGCTTCCAAAATCATATCCAAGCCCAAGATCATAACCTAACCCGGTATCGAATGTCATTTTGTTAGTACCAAAGTTAAGGTAGTCAATATCATTTATCTTGTTAGCTCCAATACTGCCAGTCGCGTAAAATCCATAATTATCTTCAGCAACAACTGATCCTGTCAAAACTGTAGCTCCAATAGATAGATTTACTATTAGTTTTTTTGTTAAATCCATATTCTTTAAAATTTAGAAGATCATAACTGAAAAATTATAAAGCAAGCAATTTATATTTAGAACTGAAGATATTCAATAAATATCAGATTGATAATAAAAATTATTATTTTGGACGACCACTCTCTAAGTCCATTCAAATTTGTACAAATTTTGGCAAATATTTATTTTAAGATTGTTGAGATCTTACTCCTTATGCATAAAAAACTTTTACAGTAGTTTTTATCTAATTTGTGATAGATATATGCTCTAAATCATTCCTATTTAGTAAAAATACAGTTAAGAACCTTTGATAATAACAAATTCTCTGAAGGTGCTTAAGTTATGTGCTAAGGAAAATTTCGAGAGTTTAAATGCTTATCAACTTCTTTTTAAAATTGATTTATCTTCTAAAAATACTTCACTATTTTCATCATGCATCAAAAAATTACTGAAGAGGAATTACAAAATTTATTTACTAAACCTTATGGAGCAAAAGCACCATCAAAAGAGATATGGGCTTCTTACTATGAGAATGATGTTTTGTTCATGGATCCTACACAAGAAAAATTTGGACTAGATGCATATATTGAATCCCAGGAGAATCTTCTTAAGAGATGTAAAGATGTATATCTTGAAACTCATGCAGTTGCAATTAATAAAAATATTGGCTTTATTGAGTGGACAATGGGTTTAAAAATACTTGATAAGGAATTTATATATCCTGGTACAACCAGAGTGACTTTTGGTAAAAGTGGAAAAATTAAAGAGCACAGAGATTATTTTGATTTTTGTGGGCCTACTTTTTTCCCAATACCAATTTTGGGAAATTTTTTTAGATGGCTCTATAGCAAGTTTGTTAGTTAATTAAATTAATATGTTGAGTATAAAATTCTCAAAAATAAAATTCAAATATTAATAAAGCTATTTTAGGTTTAGGCTCAACGCTATCAGATCCCTATATTTAATCTATATTTTTATTTTGACTTAAATTGTAAATTAGGCAGGCTTTATAGATTATTTTTGTTGTTTGTTTAATTCTTTCTATTTCCTGAAAATTTGGTATTTGAAAGTTAAAAAATAAAAGCATTAATTTTGTTGGCGGTTTAGAAATGACTTTGATTTTAAACATTTTTGATAAATTAACTCAAAATCATAAAAATGCTGAGCTATTCACTGCAGTTGTAATTACAGTTATGATTTTTGTATGAAGCTTATCTTCAATTTTTTTTAATTAAGAGATTTTGGGAGAAAACCTCTTCAAAGCCATTTTGACAATAAAAATCTTTTTGATTTGTTGTCATTAAATAAATTTTTTCAGATTGTTTTATACATTTCGATTGTAAAAGTGAATGAACTATGAGCTTGCCATAACCTTTACCTTGATGATTATGATCAATAACAATATCCCAAAGGACACTTCTGTAAGTTCCATCACTTAACCCTCTTCCAAAACCAAGAATTTTGTATTTTGACCAGAGACTAACTATTACATCGCTTTTAGCAATGCATTTTTTTAAGTCTTTAATTGTTCTGTTTTTTGCCCAACTAGTATTTGTATCTAATAAAACTTTTAATTTCAGTAATCCATTACAAGGAATAAAATTGGGGCCTGTTCCAAAGAATCTTAATCCAGGAGCACCCTTAAAATGTTTTACTAACATTATTTCTCCATTTCCAAAAATATTTTTATTCAATATTTAATTCATAAAAATCCAAATCTAAATTTAAACTATTTTGGATTATTTGTCGAAAATTTTTAATGAGATTACTAGTTCTTACTTAATTACATTTATAATGATTATGTAAGTGACGTTATGTGCCTGGAGAATTATGCTCAAGCTTTTGTTGGGAGATCCTAATACTCGAAAATTAAAGAGATACCAACCATTAGTTGAAGAAATAAATCTGCTCGAGGCTGAAGTATCTGATTTAAGTGATGAACAATTACGCGCTGAGACTAATACTCTTAAATCTATTATTACATCAGAAAATAATCTAACAAAACAAAAAGATTTAATTAATGAGAACCTTCCAAAAGCTTTTTCAATCGTTAGAGAAGCTAGTAAAAGAGTCCTGGGAATGAGACATTTTGATGTTCAGTTAATTGGAGGGATGGTTTTACATGAATGTCAAATTGCTGAGATGAAAACAGGTGAAGGTAAAACTCTTGTAGCGACATTGCCGTGTTATTTGAATGCACTATCTGGGAAAGGAGTTCATGTCGTAACAGTTAATGATTATCTTGCAAGAAGAGATGCAGAGTGGATGGGGCAAGTACATAAGTTTTTAGGTTTAAGTGTAGGTTTAATTCAACAAGATATGAGTCCAGTAGAAAGAAAGAAAAACTATGCATGCGATATTACTTACGCTACAAATTCTGAATTAGGCTTTGACTATTTAAGGGATAATATGGCAACTGATATTGAAGAAGTTGTTCAAAGGGAATTCAACTATTGCGTTATTGATGAAGTTGATTCAATATTAATTGATGAAGCCAGAACTCCTTTAATAATTTCTGGTCAAATTGAACGGCCACAAGAAAAATATCAAAAAGCAGCTGAATTATCCTTGCAATTAGAACGAGCAGTAGAAATGAGTAAGGATGGAATCGATCCAGAGGGCGATTATGAAGTTGATGAGAAACAAAGAAGTTGCATATTAACTGATCAAGGATTTGCAAAATGTGAAGAATCTCTCAAGGTAAATGATTTATATGATCCGCAAGATCCCTGGGCTCACTATATTACGAATGCTTTGAAAGCGAAAGAGTTATTTGTTAAAGATGTAAATTATATTTTAAAAAATGGTGAGGCAGTAATCGTTGATGAATTTACAGGTAGGGTAATGCCTGGGAGAAGATGGAGTGATGGACAGCACCAAGCGATAGAGGCTAAAGAAATGTTAAAAATTCAACCTGAAACACAAACACTAGCTTCTATTACTTATCAAAACTTTTTTTTACTTTATCCAGGTCTTGCCGGAATGACTGGAACGGCAAAAACAGAAGAAGTAGAGTTTGAAAAAACATATAAATTACAATCAACAGTTGTTCCAACAAATAAGTCTAGAAAACGACAAGATTGGCCAGACCAGGTCTTCAAAACAGAAATCGGAAAATGGAAAGCAGTAGCTAATGAAACAGCTGATATTCATAAAAAAGGAAGACCTGTATTAGTTGGAACAACAAGTGTCGAAAAGAGTGAGCTCCTGAGTTCCTTGCTACATGAACAACAAATACCGCATAATTTATTAAATGCAAAACCAGAAAATGTAGAGAGAGAAGCAGAAATAGTTGCGCAGGCTGGAAGATCTGGAGCTGTAACGATAGCTACAAATATGGCTGGAAGGGGTACAGATATTATTTTAGGAGGTAATAGTGATTATATGGCAAGACTAAAGTTAAAAGAGACTTTACTACCTCTTTTAGTAAAGCCAGACAATGAACATAAACCACCTATTCCAAAACAAAGAGATTTGAACTCTAAGAGTGGTTTTTCATCATCATCAAAAATTAAATTAAAAAAATCTCCTGATAATAAATTAAATAATGATAGAAGTCTTTTCCCTTGCAATTTAGGCGAAAATATAGAAAAAAAACTTAATTTATTATCAAAAGAACTTGTAAATAATTGGGGTGAGCGCAAACTTTCTATTTTTGAATTAGAGGATAGAATTGCAACTGCTGCAGAAAAAGCGCCTACAACAGATACTCTTATAAAATCACTTCGAGAAGTACTTGCTTCAGTTAAAGCTGAATATGAAAAAGTCCTTAATAATGAGGAACAAAACGTTAGAGATGCTGGTGGTTTGCATGTAATAGGTACAGAGCGACATGAGTCAAGGAGAGTGGATAATCAGCTAAGAGGAAGAGCTGGAAGACAAGGGGACTTGGGAAGCACTAGATTTTTCTTGTCTTTAGAAGACAATCTATTAAGAATTTTTGGTGGAGATAGGGTCGCTAACTTAATGAATGCATTCAGAGTTGATGAAGATATGCCTATTGAATCTGGTATGCTTACAAGATCTCTAGAAAGTGCTCAAAAAAAAGTTGAAACTTATTATTACGACATTAGAAAACAAGTGTTTGAATATGACGAAGTAATGAATAATCAAAGAAAAGCGGTTTATTCTGAAAGATTAAGAGTTTTAAAAGGAATTGATTTGAAAAAACAAGTCATTGGATATGGAGAGATAACTATGGAGGAAATAGTTGAAGCTTATGTAAATCAAGATCTACCTCCTGAAGAATGGGATTTGGAACAATTAGTATCTAAAGTTAAGGAATTTATTTATTTATTAGATGATTTAGAAGTAAAAGATATTTTTTCATTATCAATGCAAGAATTAAAAAATTATCTCAAGGAGCAATTAAGAGCAGCTTATGATTTGAAAGAGTCTCAGATAGAAAATCATCGACCTGGTTTGATGAGAGAAGCTGAGAGATTTTTTATTCTTCAACAAATTGATAATCTATGGAGAGAGCATTTACAATCTATGGATTCTTTGAGAGAATCGGTGGGACTTAGAGGATATGGACAAAAAGATCCTCTTATTGAATACAAAAATGAAGGTTATGATATGTTTCTTGAAATGATGACAAATATGCGGAGAAATGTAATTTATTCAATGTTTATGTTTCAACCGAAAATAGAAAAAGAAGAAGATAAATAAAAGACAAGTTAAGTTCCATTATCCCCTAAAAACTCAATAATCTCTTTATCTTTTAGATTTTGTGCGTCTCCCAACTTTGAAACATCTATAACTTCATCATTAACTAAATTTTGTAAGGTTTTTTGCAATATATTTAGTTGATTTTCTAGTGTATCTATTCTATCCATAAGGTTTCTTATCACATTTGCTTCTGCATCTGGTAGAGCTGAATGTGCAAGAGGATTAATTTTAACTCCACTTTGATGTACTACTCGCCCAGGGATTCCTACTACTGTACTGTTGCCTTGTACACTGCGTACTACAACAGAGCCGGCTCCAATTCTCGTATTTGCTCCAACAATTATTGATCCTAATACTTTTGCACCTGCTCCAACAACTACATTTTTTTTTAAAGTTGGATGTCTTTTCCCATGATTTTTGCCGGTACCTCCTAAAGTTACACCCTGATATAGTAAGCAGTTATCTCCTATCTCAGCTGTCTCGCCTATGACAACTCCCATCCCATGATCAATAAAAACTTTTTTACCTATTTTAGCTCCAGGATGAATTTCAATTCCTGTGAGAGACCTATTAATTTGACTTAATATCCTTGGAATTAGTGGCAATTTTAAATTCCATAATTTATGAGTGAGCCTATGAATGAAAATTGCTTGAAAGCCTGGGTAACATAAAAAGATTTCTAAGATACCCCTTGCAGCAGGATCCCTTTCTTTTATTATTGCAATATCTGATTTTATTGTGTTAATCATTTTTATTAATTTGATATCCCAATTTCTTTTTTTAATTGATTAATAGTTTCATTTGTTAAATAGTTTGCAGCACAGTGTAAATGTGGCACCCTCATTAACTGAGAACGATTTTTTGTAAGAGTGTTTTCAACAGCTGATAAGCTGGGACTATCGCATATAACGTGGTTAGTAGTCCTTAGTAGTGCTAAAAGTCTGCTGTTGTTTTCGGGATTAGCTGTCATAAGAAGTATATCATTGCCTCTCATACTGTGTAAGATAATTTCTGCTGCTCTAAGGAGTCCGGGGCTAATACTTACAATACCCACGCAGCTTCCTGGTTTTAATTCTGTCAACATTTTTAATTCTTTTTGAAAATCACTTAAATCAACTGCTATAGCTCGAATTCCATATTTTTTTGCAATCTTTTCTAATGGTTGCAAAAAATATCTACTAGTTACAAGTGTTCCATTATTTGAATTACAAAGAACTTTTTCCAATTCTTCCATTGGTATTACTTCTACTGGTACATTAATTCTTGGGGCTAAATCTTCTGCAATTAGCATTGAAGCGCCAATATCCTCTCTAGGAGTACTAACTAATACTCTTGCCCCGCATTTTATTCTCCAATCAACTTCATTAGTTAAAATGTCTCTTGCTTCTTTTAAGGAGCATCCAAGATTGATTAATTGATCAATAGCTTTTTTAGCTTCAAAGGAAGGATCTTTGTCTATATTTTTTGACCGAATCGATTCTTTAATATCTTTTTTTTTAAATTGATCTTTTACATAAATACCTGAGCCAGCGATGGCTTCAACCACACCATCTGTTTCGAGTTGTCTATAAACTTTGCTTATTGTATTTCTGTGCAGTCCTGTTTGCATGGCTAATTGCCTGGTACTTGGTAATCTATGGCCAGGTGGATAATGCCTTGATGCTATTGCGAAGCAGATTTGATTATAAAGTTGACTTGATGATGAAATATCACTTTCTGACTGAATATGGAATCTCACGCTATTTTTAGCTTTATAATTTTATATTTATAGTGCCACTTTAACATTTGTCATAGATTTAAGAAAAAAATATTATCAAATTAAAAAATTTTTACTTTTCTTCTTCTTTTTTCATTAGGGGCGTTTTTCTTGGACTAAGGAACATAATCATATTCCTTCCTTCCCTCTTTGGAGACTGTTGCACTTCGGATTGTTCTTCCAGATCGGTAGCCATTTTTTGAAGAAGTGTTTCTGCCAAGTTCGAATGTTGAATTTCTCTACCTCTAAAAATTACAGTGCATTTTACTTTATCTCCCGCTTTTAAAAATCTTACAGCTTGACCTATTCTTACATCGTAATCATGCTTATCGATTTTATATCTCATTTTTACTTCTTTAACTTCCGTTTGATGTGATTTTTTTCTAGCTTCTTTTGCTTTTTTTTCTTGTTCAAATTTGTATTTTCCGTAATCCATTATTCTACAAACTGGAGGATTCGCCTTCTCACTTACTAAAACCAAATCTAATTCTCTTTTAGAAGCAATTTCTAAAGCTTTTAATCTGTCTATTACTCCAAGCTGCTGTCCATCTGAATCAACCACTCTAAGTTCAGGATAATTTATCCTTTCATTTATATTGGGTAGCTCTCTTACTGGAGTGCGGCGATCAAAGCGTGGACGTGGTGGCATTCAGTTTGTTAGTGGAAAATAATTTTGAAATTTAGTTTTAAATTTAATCTAATCTAGCAAATAGCAGATTCTATTATAATTATTGCATCTTTTAGAGGTTTTTTGGTATCTAGCCAATAGGGATTATTTTTATTACGAAACCAAGTTCTTTGTCTTTTAGCAAAATTAATTGTTTTTTTGGATGTTATTTCTATAGCATCATTAAATTTTTGATTATTTTTTATGACATTTAGAGCCTCTTGATAACCAATTGTTTTTAACAATGGTAAATCGATTCCATATTTATTTATCAGTTTTTTTGTCTCTTCTATAAGGCCATTTTTGAACATTAATTTAGTTCTTTTAAGAATTCTTTCATTAAGATCGTTACTATCAAGTCCAATTTCCACAACTTTCCAAGGTGGAGGATTGAATGATTGTTGAGCAGATATGGGTTTCCCTGTTGCATAAAAAACCTCAAGAGCTCTTATTGTTCTAATTTTATCTTCAGAATTTATTTTTTTAGTTGTTATGGGATCGCATATATTAAGTAATTCCCAACACTTTTTTTGACCTAATTTTGATAATTTATTTCTGAAGAGTTGTTGAGGAGGTACCTCTGGAGTAATAAATCCATTAATAATTGAATTCATATAGAGTCCACTGCCTCCAACCAGGAAAGGATTCATCCCTTTAGAGATTTCTGTATTGATTGAGTTTGTCGCGATTTCTTGAAATTCTTTGACATTAATAGCTTGATCTGGATTAGTAAGATTTATTAAATAATGTTTAATTGCTTTTTGCTGATATTTGGTAGGCTTTGCAGTTCCAATATCCATTTCTTTATAGATTTGTCTTGAATCAACATTATGAATTCTCATATTAAAATGTTTTGCAATATCAATTGCTAAATCGGTTTTACCACTAGCAGTAGGTCCGATGAGAGCTATTACTAATGGTTTTGAAACATTCATAAATAAAAACATTTACTAATTAATCTTAAGTATTATTAAATAAGTAATTAAATTATTCATTATATTTAAAGCCTTTCTTGTTTACTAGTGGTAAGTTTAAGTCGATACCTTACTAAATGAAAATTTTGAAAAAGGTTTCATGTATTAATTTTTTGGTTTAAATGAGTGAGGAAAAAAGGCCTAATAAAGTCTCTAACGAATATGGCGCTGACCAAATACAAGTTTTAGAGGGTTTAGAACCTGTTCGTAAGCGTCCTGGGATGTATATAGGATCAACTGGTCCGAGTGGTCTGCATCATTTAGTTTATGAGGTTGTTGATAATTCAGTAGATGAAGCTTTAGCAGGACATTGTGATCATATTGAAATTATTCTTAAACCTGATGGATCTGCATTGATCTCTGATAATGGTAGAGGTATTCCTACTGACATACATCCAAGAACGGGTAAAAGCGCTTTAGAGACGGTTTTAACAGTTCTTCATGCTGGTGGAAAATTTGGGAGTGGCGGATATAAAGTATCTGGTGGTTTACATGGTGTAGGAATATCAGTTGTTAATGCTTTAAGTGAGTGGGTTGAAGTTACTGTTTTTCGTGATGGGAAACAATTTAATCAAAGGTTTGAAAAAGGGATTGCAAAGGGGGATTTAGAATTTAAAAATCAAAATGGAGGAATCAAAAAAACTGGAACTACCATAAGCTTTAAACCTGATCCGTCAATTTTTACCAGCGTAATAGACTTTGAATATTCTTTATTATCTTCTAGATTAAGAGAGTTGGCCTACCTTAATGGTGGGGTGAAAATTGTTTTTCGCGATGAAAGACAATTTTTGAAAGATGATACTTTCAGAGAGGAAATATATTTTTATCAAGGCGGTATTAAAGAATATATTCAATATATGAATTCTGAAAAAGATTCACTCCATCCTGAAATAATTTATGTTGACTCACAAAAAGAAAATGTATACGTTGAGGCTGCTCTTCAGTGGTGTTCGGATGTGTATTCCGATAATATATTAGGCTTTGCAAATAATATAAGAACTACAGATGGAGGAACTCATATTGAAGGATTAAAAACAGTTTTAACAAGAACTTTCAATAATTTTGCAAAGAAAAGATCTAAGCGTAAAGAAGGAGATAAGAATTTAGCAGGTGAAAATATTAGAGAAGGGTTAACTGTGGTTCTTTCAGTAAAAGTTCCTGATCCTGAGTTTGAGGGTCAAACTAAAACAAAACTAGGAAATACTGAAGTTAGAGGTATTGTTGATTCTCTAGTAGGTGAAGCCTTATCAAAGTATATGGAATTTAATCCATCTATCTTAGATTTAATTTTAGAGAAGGCTATACAATCTTTTAATGCTGCTGAAGCTGCAAGGAGAGCTAGAGAACTTGTACGAAGAAAAAGTGTTCTTGAAAGTTCAACTTTGCCTGGTAAATTAGCAGATTGTAGTTCTAGGGATCCTGCAGAATCTGAAATTTACATTGTAGAGGGTGACTCAGCTGGAGGATCTGCTAAGCAAGGAAGAGATAGAAAGTTTCAAGCTATCTTACCTTTAAGAGGAAAAATTTTAAATATTGAAAAAACTGATGATTCCAAAATCTATAAAAATACAGAAATTCAATCCTTAATTACAGCTCTTGGGTTAGGAATAAAAGGTGAAGAATTTCAGACAAAATCATTGAGATATCATAGGGTTGTTATTATGACTGATGCTGATGTAGATGGTGCACATATTAGAACTCTACTATTAACATTCTTTTATAGGTATCAAAGAGAACTAGTCGAAAAAGGCTATATTTACATTGCTTGTCCACCACTTTATAAAGTTGAAAGAGGTAAAAATCATAGATACTGTTATAACGAAAATGAATTGAAGTCAACTATTAATGAATTTGGTGAAAAGGCTAATTATAATATTCAGAGATTTAAAGGTTTAGGTGAAATGATGCCAAAACAATTGTGGGACACTACCATGAATCCAAAAACTAGAATGATGAAAAGAGTAGAAATAGAGGATGCATTAGAGGCTGATAGAATATTTAATATACTTATGGGAGATAAGGTCGCTCCCAGAAGAGAATTTATTGAAACTCATAGCCTCGATTTAGATTTAGCTACATTAGATATATGATTAATAGTTATATTAAAAATATTTGTTTAATTACTTTTGCTTTATTTGCCCCTATTTACTTACCTGCAGGCGGGATACAAAAAAATTTAAATACTTTTTCTTGTTTTAATAAATCTAAGGAAATAATTCTAGATACTAATTGTCCTGTATTTATAATGCCTGATTTATATTCAAAGAAATTGAGATATTTAATGACAGGATCAACATTATTAATATTAAGAGACTGGACAAACTCTAATAATGATAGATGGTTAAGAGTTCAAGCACCAAATAGTATTTTTGAGAATAACTCAAATAAGCCAATGAGAGGCTGGATAAAAGTTTAAAAGAGTTATAAATTATGTTTATTTATAAAATACTTATAAAAATTTATATATTACTAATTACTACTTAGCTGATAAAATATTAAATAATTATATACATTCATCCAAAATAATATTTATTAATTTATTTACTTAAGTTTATGTAATTTTTTTATTAAAAAAAATTGATTTCAATATTTTAAATATAATAAAAAGGAAAAATATGGATTTTATATTTATATTTTTTAAGTAATTATTAAAAATAAGATTATGAATGATGATAAGAGCGGTTATAATTTTTCCTCGTATTCAGGGGAATTAACATCAAGCGAGAAAATAGCGACTGAATTACAAGAACTTTTAGTGGCTGGTAATTATGATACAGCAAAGCTTATCTTGGAGCCCTCTCAACCTGTTGATATTGCAGAGGCTATTGGTAATTTGCCTCAAATTTTACAAGCTTTAGCTTTTAGGCTTCTTAAGAAAAATGAGGCTATTGAAGTTTATGAATATTTAGATCCAATTGTTCAACAAACGTTATTGGATAGGCTTCGCTCAGGAGAAGTTTTAGAGATTGTTGAAAAAATGTCACCTGATGATAGGGTTCAATTGTTTGATGAGTTACCCGCGAAAGTAGTAAAAAAGTTTTTGTCAGCACTTAGTCCTGGGGAAAGGAAAGTTACTGCTGAGTTATTAGGCTATCAACCTGAAACGGCGGGCAGATTAATGACTACTGAGTTTATAGATTTAAAGGAAATGCAAACAGCAGAAGAAGCTCTATCTCTTATACGAAAAAGAGCTCCTTTTACTGAAACTATTTATAGTCTTTACGTCACTGATAAAGAAAGGCATTTAACAGGTATTCTTTCCCTAAGAGATCTTGTTACTGCAGATCCTAAAATGCAAATTGGAGAAGTTATGACAAGGGAAGTAGTTAATACTACAACCGATACAAATCAAGAAGAAGTAGCTAGAGCAATACAAAGATATGACTTCTTGGCACTTCCTGTTGTAGATAAAGAAAATAGGCTTGTAGGTATAGTTACTGTTGATGATTTAATAGATGTAATAGAGCAAGAAGCTACAAGAGACATATATGCAGCAGGAGCTGTCCAGGCAGGAGATGAAGATGATTATTTTCAAAGTGGATTATTTACTATCGCCAGAAGAAGGATCGTTTGGTTACTAATTCTTGTACTTGCAAATGGTATTACAACCAAAGTTATCGCAATGAATGATCAGATTTTAAGTGATGTGGTGATTTTAGCGGCTTTTATTCCGTTACTAATTGGCACAGGTGGAAATGTAGGAGCTCAAAGTTCAACGGTTGTCATTAGAGGTTTAAGTACGCAAAAGATCAAATCATTAGGAGCATTAAAAGCTATTTTAAAAGAAGCTTTTACTGGGGCGCTGCTTGGGATATTGATGTTAATTGTTGTAATACCTTTTGCATGGTGGCAAGGAGATGGGTTGCTAATCGGGCTTGCAGTTGGTATTAGTTTGCTTTCTATTACAACACTTGCAGCTACTGCTGGAGCAATGTTACCACTTCTTTTTGATCGGATGGGTTTAGATCCTGCATTGATGTCTTCGCCCTTTATAACAACAGCTACAGATATCGCTGGCGTTTTTATCTATCTTAATACTGCAGCATGGCTAATGAATAATTACAGCTTGTAGCATAAGTAAATATACTCAATTATGTAAATTTGTGGATTTTTAGGTTTAACTTTACAATTCTTAATGGTATTGTTTACAAAAGTAAATTTTTATTTATGTCTACGGAAACCCTAGTTGAGAATAAATTAAGTTCCATTTCAGCCCTTAAGACCGGTAATGAAGTTGATTTAGTAAGATCTTACTTAAGAGATATTGGAAGAGTCCCACTGCTGACTCATGAACAAGAAATTACCCTTGGTAGACAAGTCCAAGAATTGATGCAGGTAGAAAGACTTGAATTAGAAATAATCGATTTAACAGGTGAAAAACCATCGCTCGAAGTTCTTTCAGATAAATTAGATTTAACTATTCCTCAAATAAAAAAGAGATTAAGAGCTGGACAAAGAGCTAAAGAAAGGATGGTTGCAGCTAATTTGAGACTTGTAGTTAGTGTTGCAAAGAAGTATACAAAAAGGAATATGGAATTACTAGACCTGATCCAGGAAGGAACAATTGGTCTGGTAAGAGGTGTAGAAAAGTTTGACCCAGCAAGAGGTTATAAATTTTCAACATATGCTTATTGGTGGATTAGACAGGGTATTACAAGAGCAATAGCTGAAAAAAGTAGAGCAATTAGACTTCCTATCCATATAACTGAAATGTTAAATAAGCTTAAAAAGGGTCAAAGAGAATTAAGCCAAGAAATGTCTAGAACACCTACTATTAGCGAACTTGCTAAATACGTTGAACTCCCTGAAGAAGATGTAAAAGATTTAATGTGCAAGGCTGGGCAACCCGTTAGTCTAGAAACAAAGGTTGGTGATGGTGAAGATACTGTACTTTTAGATTTGTTAGCAGGTGGAGATGATTTACCTGATGAGCAAATTGAAATGGATTGTATGAGAGGTGATTTACATTCGTTATTGCATCAACTACCTGACTTACAATGCAGAGTTTTAAGAATGAGATATGGAATGGATGGAGATGAGCCTATGTCTCTTACAGGTATAGGAAGGGTTTTAGGAATTAGTAGGGATAGGGTGAGAAATTTAGAGAGAGATGGTTTGAGAGGTTTAAGAAGACTTAGTGATAATGTAGAGGCTTATTTCGTATCTTGAATAATTTTTAAAATCAATTTATTTGTTTCCTCTGGATTCTCATCATGGGGACAATGACCAGTATCCTTAATAACATTTAAACTTTTTATTTCTTGATAATTTTCAAACCACTGCTTTGCTTCTTCAAGAGATTCCCAGGGATCTTTTTCTCCCCAAATAAGATGAATATCAGTTTCAACCGTTCTAAATAAATCAGTAGCTAAATAATCATCAAATAAATTGATGAAACCACGAAAAGCTTCTGCAGATCCAACTCGTTGAGATGGTTTATATAAAATTTCGATTAACTCATCATTAACATTTTTACCAGATGGGTAGGCTTGATTAAGTATTTGTTTAATAGTCGAACGATTAGCAGCTCTATTAAAAAGATTTTTACTAATAAACCTTTTGCTCACAAATGTTTTTATTACTGGTCGTAAAAAATTCATTAAAATGTCATTTTTTTGAAGCCTTTTATCATCCATAGTCCTTTGAGCACAATCGATTAAGATTAATCCTTTGCAATTACTTTTTAAAATTTGTCCTGACTTTAATGAAACAATTCCACCAATAGAGTTTCCAATCAAAATGACTGGCCCTTTAATAATTTCCCTACAAAAATCAGTAATTTGATTTGCCCATAAATCAAAGCAATATTTAACTTCGTTAACTTTTGGGTATTCATAATCTAAATTTGCACTTGGCTGACTACTTTCTCCAAAACCTAATAAATCTATTGCGTAGCAATTATAATGACTTCCTAAAAATTTTTGGTTGTTTCTCCAGTGATTTTTTGAAGCTCCAAAACCATGGATTAATAGTATGTTTATTTCAGAGTTATTTATTAGATTATTTGACAAAGACCATGAGATATCCCAATCCCGCCACTTCCATATATAGTCAACTTTACTAATCATTAATGATTTATAAATATTTACACGTTAATTGATAAATTATAGAAATGCACATAGCGGCTAACTATAGTTTGATGTAAGTAATTTTATAATAATGTCAAAGTTAAAAGTTATTTGTATAGGAGAAGCTTTAATAGACAAAATTATAAATCAATTTGATTCAAGTTTTAAAAATTATTTAGGAGGTGCGCCTGCAAATGTTGCTTGTGCATTAAGTAAACTTAATGTTCCAGTTTCTTTTATAGGTTGTTTAGGAGATGATGATTTCGGAAGAGAATTTATTAACTTATTTCAAAAATTAAATATTGATATTGAATTTTTGCAAATCTCTAAACAATCTCATACCAGAGTAATAAAGGTTATTAGAGATAAAAAAGGCGATCGATCATTCTCTGGATTTGAAAAAAATGATAATAATTCTTTTGCAGATGAAATGTTAGATAAATCGTGCGTAAGCAAAAGTATTAAGAACTTGAATAAGCAATTTTCAAATACAAAATTTATAGTTACGGGAACAAATTTATTAGCTTCTTCTAAATCTGCTCAGACTTTATATTATATCTTAGATCACGCAAAGAATTTTAAAATTAAAATTATAATAGATGTTAATTGGAGGGAAATTTTCTGGGATGATTCCAATACTAAAAAAGATGTTCATACTAAAAAAATAAAAGATTTCTTACATTTTGCAGATATATTAAAACTGGCTAGCGAAGAGGCTGACTTATTTTTTAAGACAAACGATCCTACAAAAATTTCTCAATTATTAATTAATAAACCAGATGTAATTATAACTAACGGCCCAAATCCTATTAAATGGTATATAAACGGTACAAAGGGTATTAACGAGATAGTTAAACATAAATCTAAAATTATCGACACTACCGGAGCGGGAGATGCTTTTTTAGCGGGATTGATTTCTAGGTTTCATATTGATAAAAATTTAAATGATCAATCTAAAATTAAAGAATATGTGGAGTTTGCTAGCGTATGTGGTCTTTTAACTTGCTTTGGTGAGGGTGCAATTGAGAATCAACCTGAAGAAAAATTAATTTCTAATTACTTAGAAAATGTTGGTTCGTAGATATTGAATTCTCTCCAATCATTAAAGGTATAACTAATGTCTATCTTCCAATATTCTTCAAGAATTGGTTCAATAAGTTCAGGCCATTCAACAATTAATATTCCATTATTTATCTCTAATTCTTCCTCTTCCTCGAGATATAATTCCCGCGCGGATAATGCACTTTCTATTCTATAAAGATCCATATGTATTAAATACATTGCTCCTGATTGATAATGGTGAGACAGAGCGAATGTGGGACTTGTAATAGACTCTTTTATACCTAATCCTTCACCAACCCCTTGAACAAATGATGTTTTGCCAGCTCCAATAGGCCCATTCAATATAATGATTGATTTAGGTTTTAAGTGCTTTACAAAATCCTTACCAAAAGAAATAGTCTCATATCTATTTTTAAGTAACACGATAACTACGTAAAATCATTTATAGTTTAATAGTCTAGCTTTACTTAAAATATGACCATCGCTAATTCAAATACTATTTCTATTCCAAAATATGTTATTGCTGATATCTCTTTGGCTGACTTTGGGAGAAAAGAACTGAATATTGCTGAAACTGAAATGCCTGGTCTAATGGCCTTGAGGGAAAAGTTTAATTCTTCAAGACCTTTAGAGGGAGCTAAGATAGCTGGAAGTTTACACATGACTATACAGACAGCTGTATTAATTGAAACTTTAGTTGATTTAGGAGCTGCTGTTAAATGGGCTTCATGCAATATTTTTTCTACGCAAGATCACGCAGCAGCTGCCATAGCAAAAAAAAATATCCCAGTTTATGCTAAGAAAGGTGAAACACTAGATGAATATTGGCAATATACACACTATATTTTGGACTGGGGAGATGAATTGCCTAATATGATCCTCGACGACGGGGGAGATGCTACAGGTCTCTTGATCTTAGGTAGTAAGGCAGAAAAGGATATTTCTGTACTAGATAAACCACAAAATGAAGAAGAAATAGCTTTATTTAATTCTATTAAATCTAAATTAAAAGAAGATCCAACTTTTTATTCTCGAATTAAAGCTAATATTATTGGAGTAACTGAAGAAACTACAACAGGTGTTGCGAGGTTATACCAACTCCAAAAAGAAGGAAACTTACCTTTCCCCGCGATTAATGTAAATGATTCAGTCACTAAAAGTAAATTTGATAATTTATATGGATGCAGAGAATCTTTAGTTGATAGTATCAAGAGAGCAACAGATGTGATGATAGCCGGCAAAGTTGCATTGGTTATAGGTTTTGGTGATGTTGGTAAAGGTTCAGCACAATCTTTAAGAGGTCTTGGAGCTATTGTTAAAGTTGCAGAGGTTGATCCTATCTGTGCTCTACAAGCATCAATGGAAGGTTATAGTGTAGTTACCCTTGATGATGTTGTTAAAGATATAGATATATTCGTAACTGCAACGGGTAACTACAAAGTAATTACTCATGAACATTTAATTAAGATGAAAGATGAAGCAATTGTATGTAATATTGGTCATTTTGATAATGAAATAGATGTAGCTTCTCTTAAAAATTATGAATGGGAAAATATCAAACCACAAGTTGATCATATCTCTTTACCAAGCGGCCATAAAATTATTCTCTTAGCTGAAGGCAGGCTAGTTAACTTGGGATGTGCGACTGGTCATCCCAGTTTTGTTATGAGTAATTCCTTTACAAACCAAGTATTAGCTCAGATTGAACTTTTTAGCAAAGGTGATGATTATTTAAATGAAGTCTATGTATTGCCAAAGCATTTAGATGAAATGGTAGCAAGACTTCACTTAGATAAAATTGGAGCTAAGTTAACAACTTTAACTCAAGAACAAGCAGATTACATTAATGTATCTGTAAATGGCCCTTACAAATCTGAATTATATAGATATTAAATTTGGATATTTTATTTTTAAATATTATCACTGCTATACCTGAAATAATTTCAGATTCTGTAAAGAATAATCCTAATATTGCTTATTTGGTTATTTGTCTAGCAATGTTTTTAGAAAATATAATACCTCCAATACCTTCTGAAATTATTATGCCTTTAGGGGGCTTTTACGTATATCAGGGTGTCTTAAACTTTTATATTTTAGTAGTTTTTGGTGTCATAGGGACCGTTCTTGGGGCATTACCTTGGTATTACCTAGGTAGATTTTTAAATGAGAAGAAATTAGCAAATATTGTTGAAACTAAAGGGAAATTTTTAGGTATTACTGCTAAAGATTTAAATAAAAGCAAATTATGGTTCGATAAATATGGTGTCTCTTTAGTTTTCTGGGGAAGGTTAATACCTGGCATCAGAACTTTAATATCAGTCCCCGCTGGCATTGAATTGATGCCTACTAATAAATTTCTAATATGGACAAGTTTAGGTAGTTTGATATGGGTTATTTTTTTATCTTTCTCTGGGTATATTTTCGGGGAAAATTATAAAGTTATAGAATCTTATGTAGATAACTTTAAGATATATTTTAAACCTATCTTAATTATTTTTTTAGTGTTTCTTGTATTTAAATTTATAAAAAATATTAAAGTAAAATCTTAAAATGGAATGTCATTAGATCTACTCATTTCATTTGATGAGTAATTATTGTTAGAATCATTATCCTTCTTTGATCCCAACAAGTTTAATCTATCAACTCTAATTACTGGTTTATATCTATCTTCACCTGTATTTTTATCTTTCCAGGAATCTATCTTAAGACTTCCTGTAATCCCAATCAATGAGCCTTTCCTGACATAATCAGCCGCAACTTGGGCTTGTTTGCCCCAAATTTCTAAATTAAACCAATCTGGTTCTTCATCTCTACTTCTTCTATTTACTGCAAGGGTAAAATTAGCGACTGTGCTTCCTGATTCAAAATATCTAACATCAGGTTCTCTGCCAGCGCGACCAACTAAATTAACTGTGTTAATTTCCATAAAATATTTTTTTTAATACTACACAATATTTTGAATTTTGCTTAAATAATTGCAAGCTGTTCATAACTTAACTTACTAATTTATAGAGTTTCCTAAAAATCTAATATATTATCTGAATAAATTAATAATTAATTAATATGATTTTTAATCGTTTAAAATTTTCTAGGGATATTGGAATTGATCTAGGAACTGCTAATACTTTAATTCATGTCTCAGGTAAAGGTGTGGTTTTGCAGGAACCATCAGTTGTTGCTTTAGATCTTGAGGAGGGTGTCCCTTTAGCTGTTGGAGAAGATGCTAAGTTAATGCTTGGTCGAACGCCAGGAAATATTCGAGCGGTAAGACCACTTAAAGATGGAGTAATAGCTGATTTTGATGCAGCAGAACAAATGCTGAAAATGTTTATTCAAAAATCTAATGAAGGTAGAGGAATCATAGCTCCTAGATTAGTTATAGGTATTCCAAGTGGAGTAACTAGTGTTGAAAGAAGAGCAGTTCGAGAAGCTGGTTTGGCAGGAGCTAGAGAAGTTCATCTTATCGATGAACCAGTTGCAGCTGCGATTGGAGCTTCTTTGCCAGTTACTGAGCCTATTGGAACTATGATTGTAGATATTGGAGGAGGTACCACTGAAGTCGCCGTATTGAGTTTAGGAGGAACGGTCTTAAGCGAATCAGTAAGGGTAGCTGGCGATGAAATTAATGATTCCATAGCTATATATCTTAAGAAAGTGCACAATTTAGTAGTAGGAGAAAGAACTGCTGAGGATATAAAGATTAAAATTGGCTCTGCATTCCCTAATGATGATTTTGATAAAACCTCAATTGAAGTTAGAGGTTTACATTTGTTATCTGGTTTACCAAGATGTATTAATTTGACATCTGGAGAAATTCGAGAGGCTATGACAGATCCTCTTAATAAAATTGTTGAAGCAGTTAAAAGAACTCTTGAAAGAACCCCTCCAGAATTGGCTGCAGATATTGTTGATAGAGGAATTATGCTTGCTGGTGGAGGCGCATTAGTTAGAGGTGTAAGTGATTTACTAAGTCATGAAACCGGAATCTTTACTCATATTGCAGAAAATCCATTATTGTGTGTCGTCAATGGATGTGGAGAAGTTCTTGATGATTTCAAGAAATTGAAGAGAGTCGTTGATACACCTGATTTTGCTAGAAATGCAGTGAGAGATTAGGTTTGGTGGTTAAATTCCGACGGTTTTCAACTTCTCGTTGGTGGAATAAAAGACAAACTTGGATCGTAATATTATCTTTTTTAATATTATTATTTTTAAGATTATCCAAAACTTTTATTTTTTGGGATATTTATTATTTTATAACGAAACCATTTTGGCCAGGTGAATATCAACAAGAAATTCTTAGAAAGAGTATTAATCAAGAATTAAATATTAAACTAAATCAACTTGAAAGGGATAATTTACGTTTAAGAAAGCTTTTAGATATTCAAAATTTTTCCGAAGTTAATAAGTTAAATTCTTCAGTTATATCAAGGGATACTGGTAGTTGGTGGAAAAAAATTCTATTAAATAAGGGTTCTCAAAATGGCGTAAGACCTGGAGATCCAGTTATTGGCCCCGGGGGGTTGATTGGTATTGTAGAGAATATTTCTAACTTAACTTCATCAGTACAACTACTTACTTCTCCAAATAGTAAAGTAGGTGTCTGGAGTCAAAAGGCAAATCTTCATGGATTATTAATTGGTATGGGAACAAAAACTCCGCAATTAATTTTCTATTCTAAAAACGACAACATTCAAGAAGGAGACTATATTTTATCTTCTCCGGCAAGTACAATTTTGCCACCGAATATTCCAATAGGTATTATTCAATCTATAGATAATGAATCAAAACCTTATACTATCGCTACCGTCCAGTTAACTGCTAATCCTGAAGCTATTGATTGGGTTCAAATCTTTAGAATGGGATTTTAAATGAAATTTTATATTAATCAATATTTAAGTTTTGTTTCTTTTTTGCTAATACCTTTACTAACGTTTTGGAATCCATCTTGGTTTTCATTGATGGGTTCTCAAGCTTATTGGCCGATTTTTTGGATACTACCTTGGGCACTTATACATGGTCCGTATAAATCTATTGTAGTTGGATTCATACTGGGATTTCTCCTAGATACTATTAATGCTGACTACTATACTCAAATACCTGGTCTCATGATATGTGGATTTTGGTTTGGCAAAGTTGGCAACTTAAATTACGTTAATAATACTCCTCTTCAGTTTGGTCTACTTGCTTCAATAGGAAGTTTAATATGTGGCTTAATTTATTTTTTTCAAATAATTATTAACCTTTTATTACAAAATAGTAATTTATGGGAATTTTCATATGGTGTTCAAATTATCTGTGCTCAAGTTTTTCTCACAGGTTTATTGGCTCCTGTTTTTTGTAAATGGCTTTATTTGTTGTTTAATAGAAAATCTAAATTAAAAATATGAATACTTCTTGAATATCATCTATTTTTTCAGAGTAATTGAATAATAAAAAAAATTTGTAGATCTACAAGATATATCTTTTAGGGTACTTAATGTTATATTTTTACTTGTAGGATTAATATTAGTTAGATATTCAACGCACATTCTGTTTTGAATTCAATCAGTAAATTCTTTTTTATCGATGTCAAAAGCAAGTATTTTAGTTGTTGATGATGAACCAGCCGTTTTAAAAGTTTTGGTTACAAGACTTCAATTGGCGGGTTATGAAGTATTTTCCGCAACCAACGGAGAAGAGGCTATTGAGGTTTTCCATAAGGAAGATCCGGATCTGATAGTACTCGATGTTATGCTCCCTA
>Ga0160422_10000619_pt1 | contig 21718 bp, 16 predicted proteins | sample Fk160mmetaG_FD_108192 | JGI IMG/M metagenome (GOLD analysis project Ga0160422, IMG submission 108192) | Marine microbial communities from the Central Pacific Ocean - Fk160115 60m metaG | ecosystem: Environmental > Aquatic > Marine > Oceanic > Photic zone | place: The Central Pacific Ocean...
ATCTTTTCCTGAATACCTTAATATAGTAAGGGCAATTCTTTCGTGAAGATTTGATTTTTGGATGCTTAAGGCCAAAATAAAACCTCCTAAAAATAAGAAGATATTTTTATTTGCAAAAGGTAAGGCTGTTTCTGAGAAAGAGGAAATACCAAACATTGGAAAAAAAATTAGAGGTAATAGAGCTGTTATAAAAAGTGGTATAGCCTCAGTTGCCCACAATAATGCCATTAAAAAACCTACTGCTGCAACTCTCCATGCTTCAATAGATAAACCCTCCGGCTTTGGATAAAATAAAATCAATAAGAAAATTGACATTGAGAAAATCATCTTAAAGTTTATTTGATTTAAATTTATCATTATTAAATTTATAGCCTAGATTTCTATTGAAATATTGTTAATTAATATTAGCCTGTGTGATAGTAATTACAAACGTTTTATACTTTTGGAGGGTTAACATAATGGGAAACATTTTGACTAATAGAATGCTAAAATTAAAGACTAGACCAAAAGGCGCTGTAAGTGCAGATAATTTTGAATTATTAGAGGAACAAGTACCTGAACTTAAAGATGGTCAAATCTTAGTTAAGGTATTGTATTTATCTTTTGATCCTACACAAAGAGGCTGGTTAAATGATGTAAAATCTTATGTCCCCCCAGTTAAAATTGGCGAAATAATGAGAGCTAGTTCAGTTGGTCAAATTATTGAGTCAAAAGATAACAATTTTTCAATCGGCGATCTTGTTATGGGTACTTTTGGTTGGCAGGAGTACGCTGCTATAGATAGCTCCTTCGGTTTACTTCCAATTCAAAAACTACCTCAGGGTATACCACCTACGTCAGCCTTAAGCATATATGGAATTACAGGATTGACAGCTTTTTTTGGTATGATTGATATTGGTAAGCCTAAGGAAGGCGATACAGTTTTAGTTTCTGGAGCTGCTGGAGCAACTGGATCTGTAGCGGGTCAAATAGCAAGAATTAAGGGTGCAAAAAATGTTATTGGTATCGCTGGTGGTCCTGAAAAATGTGATTGGGTTGTTAAAGAAGCTGGTTTTGACGCATGTATTGACTATAAAAATGATGATGTTGCTTCAAAGTTATTAAATTTAGCTCCAAAAGGTGTTGATGTTTATTTTGATAATGTTGGTGGAAAAATTTTAGAAATTTCTCTCGCTCAGATTGCTCAGAATGCAAGAATTGTTATGTGTGGCGGCATTTCATCTGGATATACCACTGAAGCGCTTCCTCCCGGACCGTCAACCTTAACAAATCTTATTATCCAAAGGGGAAAAATGGAGGGTTTTATAGTATTAGATTTTGCAGAAAGATTTGGTGAAGCAATGATACAATTAGGTACTTGGGTATCTGAAGGTAAAATAAAATATCAGGAGGATATTGCTGAAGGTTTGGAAAATTGCCCAGCGACACTTGCTAGATTATTTGAAGGTAAAAATTTTGGAAAACAATTATTAAAAGTTGCTGATCAAGATTAAATATGTGATTTATTTCTATTTTTTTTGTTTTAGCCGATGTTAATTAACAATGAAAATAATAACTAAAATATCAAATTTTTTCTCAAAAAAAACAATTTCATCATCCATTAGAAATAAATTAATGATGGATTGGTCAAGTGAAAAAATTTTTTTTGAAAATAGAATTAAAAGAGAAAAATTAAGAATATCAGAAAAAAGACCTCATGTAGTTTATTATTTTCATTCTTTAACAGACCCATATTCACACCTAACATGTCAAATATTAGAGAGTTTTGTTAAAAGGTATGATGTAGAGTTGAAGATACTTTTCGTATCAGATCCTCATAACGTTTTTACACCTGAAAGAAAAATGTTTATAGATTATTGTTTGAATGATGCGTTAAATTTAGCTAATTATCATGGACTAAAATTTGAATATACTGGCCAACCAAAAGAAAAAAATATTCTAATTGCCCACAAGATTCTTAATTTCTATTTTTTTCAAAAAGAAATTACTCAAATTGACTTTATAAAATTATTAATAAAAATTTCGTCATCCTTATGGCTAAATGAAAATGATACGTTCAATGAAATATTTTTAAGTCTTGGAGAAAAGGAAAAACGAATATTTGATACTCTAGAAAAATCTCTTTTAAAGGAAGGGAATGATAAATTGTCTGAATTTGGATATTACTTTGGTTCCTCTTTTCATTATGAAGGTGAAAACTATTGGGGGATTGATAGGTTAAATCATTTAGAGGATAGATTGAGCGAATTAAATTTAAAGACAGAAAATTCTCAACCTTATATTATCAATTACTTACAAAATAATTTTAATTTAGAAAAATTTAATCACAGCCAAGTTGATTTAAAGGTTGAATTTTTCCCTTCGCTAAATAGCCCATACACATATATTAGCTTTAAGAGAATTAGAGAGATATTTGAGAAATACCCTGTCAAATTTGAAATAAAACCAGTTCTACCAATGCTTATGCGTAATATGAAAATTCCACAAGTTAAAGCAAGATATATTCTATCAGATGCGGCTAGAGAGGGTCGAAAGTATGGGGTAATAATTAAAAAAATTTATTCACCAATTGGTAAACCTGCTGAGAGGGCTTACTCTCTTTTTCCGATAATTAATGATCAAGGTTTTGGCTTTGATTATTTAGAGAAGTTAATGGAATCATGTTTTTTTCATGGAGAAAATATTGGTGAAATAAAATGTTTAGAAAAAATAATTTCTGATTTGGGATTATCTTGGACTGAGATAAAAGAGGAGCTTGAGAGTCACGATTGGAAAAAATTATTAAATAATAATTTAAATGAAATGTATAAAGGGGGTTGCTGGGGAGTTCCAACTGTAAGACTATCTAACTTAAATAGTGATTATGAATATTATCAGTGGGGGCAAGATAGAATTCATTTTATTGAAAAGGAAATAATCTCTATATTAAATTTTAACCACCAGTAACCGACATATGACGACTAACTGCAGGTCTTTGATTTCTTTTTGATATATTAAAATCATGAGCTTTGGGCTTAATTTTCATAGCTTTATCAATAGAAGAATGAAGTTGCATAATGTTTCCAGTTCTTATTATTGATCTAAAATCAATATTATCATTCTGACCAAGGCACATAAAAAGTTTGCCAGTACTGGTCAGTCTAATTCTGTTACAGTTTGCACAAAAGTTATTACTGAGCGGTGTTATGAATCCGATTAAATTTTTTGTTTTATCAGTTTTTTTATAAAATGAAGGGCCCGCAGTTTTGTAGTTAGTTTCTTTAAGGGAATATTTTTTTTTAATTTCTTCTTCTACCTCAACAAGCGAAATATACTGATCTATTCTATCCTGATCCGTAAGTCCCATAGGCATTGTTTCAATTAAACTAATATCAAAATCATTTTTATGCGCCCATTCGATAATATTATTTATTTCATCAAAATTTTTATTTTTTATTATTACCGTGTTAATTTTAATTTTTAGACCATTATCTTTTGCCGTCATTAAACCTTTGATGACATTTTCAAAATCATCCCTTCTTGTTATTTGATAAAATTTATCTTTTATTAAAGTATCAAGAGAAACATTTATTCTTCTAACGCCGGAGTCGTAAAGTTGCTTCGACATTTTATCTAAAAGACTACCATTTGTCGTTAGAGTAATCTCCTTTAAGTCACCAGATGATATGAAGCGAGAAAGATTTGAGATAAAATCTATTAACCCTTTTCTTACCAATGGTTCACCACCACTAAGCCTTATTTTTGTTATACCTTTTGAAATAAATAATGAGCAAAGATAATCCATTTCATCAAAAGTAAGAAGATTTTTTTTAGGTAGAAATTTCATTTTTTCTGGCATGCAATATGTACATCGAAAATTACATCTGTCAGTTACAGATATTCTTAAATAATCAATTTTTCTTCCAAAGCTATCAATTAATTTATTGTTTTTGCTTGGTGAATTTATAAAAATTTTATTCATTACCTATATTAACATAAGTGATTTCTTTTTAATTATTTTTTTATAAATATGATGAAAAAATCAATATTTTTTAATTAATTGATTATGAAACCAGAAAATAAACGCTAAATTTATTGGCAATGATAAAAAAAATAAATCAGGCATAGTATTTATTAATGAAACAAGGCCAGTGAACAAGAATATTGCACCAAAAATACACAAAGATAATTTTAATAATTCAGTCATTTTAGAAACTTTCTATAAGTTTTTATATCTTTAAAGCAAAAAACATGCCATAAATTATTCTGTGGAAAATTAAATATAAAAATGTCTAAATTATCACAAATACAAAGTACAAAACTATCTCAAAATATTGCTTTAACTCCGCAATTAATTCAAGCTATTAAATTATTTGAGTTGAATAATATTGAGCTCGATGAATATATTAATAAAGAAATCATTGATAATCCTTTTTTGGATAAAGATAATGGCTCCAATGGTGAAGACAATGATAAAAATTATGATGAAAATATCTTACCTGGAAATAATTCATCCACTGAGTCAGAAATTCACATATCAACTCAAGAAAGCCCCATAGATGATCAGTCTAATATTTTTGACAATAGTTATGGAGGTAATAACTCTGAAATAAACAATTATATTGAAGAAACAGTTAGTTTTAAAAAGTCATCAAAGGATTTCCTAATTGAGCAAGTTAATATTACTTTTGAAAATGAAATAGATAAACAAATTGCATTTCTACTAATCGAAAATTTAGAGGGTAGTGGATTTTTAAAAATTTCTTTGAAAGATTTTTCAATAGATATTGGTATTGAGCAAAGTAAGGTAAATGAAGTTTTATCAAGGTTGAAAAAATTTGAGCCCATAGGAGTTTTCTCCCAATCCCTTGAAGAGTCTTTTTTATTACAATTAGAGGATAGAAATTTATTAAATAATTCAATTGAAAAGTTAATAAATAATTTAGAAATTCTTGCTTCAGGCGATTTGAAAAAGCTTATAAAAATATGTGGTACTGAAGAAAATGAAATTTTTAAAATGCTAAAAATAGTAAGATCATGTAATCCAAAGCCCTTATCATCATTTGATGAAAATGATTATGATTATATTAAAGAGCCTGATGTAATTGTAAAAAAAGTTGAGTCAAAATGGATTGTAGAGTTGAATGAAAATACCTTACCAAAGGTATTAGTAAATAGTGGTTATTATGAGGAACTTGCATCAAGGAGACTTACAAAAGAGGATAAAGACTATTTAGCTACTAGATATGCTTCAGGTAAATGGTTGTTAAAAGCATTGGAGCAAAGATCAGCAACTATTCTAAGGGTTTCTAGAGAAATTATTCGACAACAAAACTCATTTCTTGAAAATGGTTTGGCTCATATAAAACCTATGATTTTAAAAGATATTGCTGCGGAGTTAGATCTTCACGAAAGTACTATTTCTAGAATAACAAATTCAAAAGAAATTGACACACCTAGGGGTATTTATTCTTTAAAGTTCTTTTTTTCTAAAGCTATTGAAAGTATTGGGGATGATGATATTTCTTCTCAATCGGTAAAAACAAAAATTAGAAATTTTATAGATAATGAAACTGTAAAAACTTTATCCGATACAAAGTTAATGGATTTACTTCATGAAAATGGAATTAAAATTGCCAGGAGAACAGTTACAAAATATAGAGAGGAAATGAATATTCCGTCATCTTTTGAACGTAAAAAAATTAGGAAACTAAAAATTTAAAATTTAAAAATATAATATTAAAACATTTACCTTTATATAATTGTGAGTATAAAACTATCAAGCTATGTTCTTTGAGACGAGGATTTTATGAATAAAAAATTGAAACCAAACTCATATGCTGCATTAGATGCAGAAAATCATTTTCATCCATATTCGAATGCTAGAAGGATTGAGGAACAAGGTCCTATGGTAATATCCGAAGGAGAAGGTATTTATGTTTGGGGTGATGATGGAAAAAAATATCTTGAAGCAATGGCTGGCCTTTGGTCGGTTGCAGTTGGATTCGGTGAGGAGAGATTAATAGATGCTGCAACTAAACAATTAAGTAAGCTTCCATATTATCCTTCTTTTTCTCATAAATCGCACCCTGCTGTGGCTGAGTTATCTCATAAATTAGTTGAAATGGTAGGTCTTGATATGAGTAGGGTACATTTTACAAATTCAGGGTCCGAAGCTAATGATACAGCAATGAAGTTTGTATGGTATTATAATAATGCGCTTAATAAACCTAAAAAGAAAAAAATTATTTCAAGAATTAAAGCTTATCATGGAATAACTATTGCATCAGGAAGTCTAACAGGAATGCCATTAATGCATAATGATTTTGACCTTCCCATTTCTCAAGTTTTACATACTATGTGCCCTCATTATTGGAGAGAAGGTCTTGAAGGTGAAACTGAAGATGAATTTTCTTCAAGATGTGCGAATGAACTAGAAAAACTTATTTTGAAAGAGAATCCAGATAAAATTGCTGCTTTTATTGGTGAACCAGTAATGGGTGCAGGTGGTTTAATTGTGCCCCCTGCTGGATATTGGGAAAAGATACAAAAGGTTTGTAGAAGATATGATATTTTAATTATTGCAGATGAGGTTATTAATGGATTTGGAAGAACTGGAAAACCTTTTGCATGCGAATTATATGGAATAAAACCTGATTTTATAGTTTTATCAAAACAAATTACATCGTCTTATATGCCTATGGCAGCTGTTTTAATGACTGATGAAATATATCAAGTGATAGCCGAAAATACTCAAAAAAATATAATGTTTGGTAGTGGTTTTACCGCAAGTGCACATCCAGTTGCTTGTGCAGTAGCCTTAGAAAACATTCGTGTTATTGAAGAAAATAAATTAATGGATAGGGTTCCTATGTTACAAGATCAATTTCAAGAGAGATTAAAAAGACTCGAGGATATTGATATTGTTGGTGAAGCTAGGGGTATTGGCTTAATGGGAGCTGTGGAGGTAGTTCATGACAAGTCGCCTTCTAAACCCTTCAATCCAACAGGAAGTGCTGGCCCTGTTATTGCTGAATGTGCTCACAAAAATGGTTTAATAGTTAGAGCTATTGGCGATACCTTGGCAGTATGCCCACCTCTAATTATAACAGAAGAGCAGATAGATGAATTGTTTGATAAATTTTCTCAGTCACTAATTGATGGTTCGAAATTACTCAAGGAAAAATAAATTTAATTTATCTCTAGAATTATTTTTCCAATATTTTTGTTTTCTTCCATGATCTTATGAGCTTTGTTCGCATTATTAATATTCAAAATTGTATGAACGCACGGCTTAATTTTTTTTGTTTTAAAGAAAGGCCATACATTTTGATATAAGTCACTCATTATTTTTCCTTTAATAGATACACTTCTCGCTCTTATAGTCGAACCAATAATTTTTTGTCTTTTCATTAGAATTGAACCTAAGTTTATTGAGGATTTTACACCACCCATAAGTCCAATTATAACTAGTCTTCCCTCAATAGATAGTACGTTAATATTTTCCTCAAAATAGTTACCACCAACAGGATCCAAAATTATATTAACACCATCAGGTGACCATTCTTTTATTTTTTTAAAAGGCTCTTCTGTTCTAAGGGCGCCATTAGTAGCACCAAGTTCAGTACAAAAATTAATTTTTTCTTGTGTTCCTGCCGTAACAAATGACTCGCATTCAAAAGCCTTACATAATTGAATAGCTGCAGTTCCTATACCACTCGCACCAGCATGCAATAATACTTTATCTCCTTTTGTTAAATTAGCCTCTAAAAAAAGATTTAACCAACAGGTTGCATAAACTTCAGGTAGAGATGAGGCTTCTATTAAATTAATTCCTTCAGGAATTGGTATAACCTGGACTTCTGGACAGGAGACGTATTCAGCGTATCCTCCGCCGGCTAAGAGTGCACAAACTTTTTCTCCTACTCTTCTATTTTTGACATTTTTTCCAATTTTTTCAATAATACCACTACATTCTAGCCCTAATATATTAGATGCTCCTGGAGGGGGAGGATAAAGACCGTTTTTTTGAACAACATCAGCTCTGTTAACCGAAGTAGCGCTAATTTTTATTAAAACATCATTATCAGAAATCGAAGGAAAATTACTTTCAGACCATTCAAGTTCTTTATTTTCTAAAATATTAATAGCTTTCATCATCATTAGAAGTTTTGCTTATTTTTTATAAGGTCATCAACTACTTTTGGTTCTGCTAGTGTTGATGTATCTCCGAGATCATCATAATCATTTGCTGCTATTTTTCTTAATATTCTTCTCATAATTTTTCCGGATCGAGTTTTTGGAAGATTTGATGAAAACTGGATAAAATCTGGACTAGCAATTGGTCCAATTTCTTTTCTTACCCATTCAATAAGATCTTTTTTAATCTCGTCACTTATTTTTTCACCTGCAATTAGAGTTACATAAGCATAAATTCCTTGACCTTTAATTTCATGAGGAAAACCAACCACTGCTGCCTCTGCAACTTTATTATGAGAAACTAATGCACTTTCAACCTCTGCCGTACCCATTCTATGGCCAGAAACATTAATTACATCATCAACTCTTCCTGTAATCCAGTAATAATCATCTTCATCTCTTCTGCATCCATCTCCAGTAAAATAATAGCCATCATATTGAGAGAAATAGGTCTCTATAAATCTATCATGATCACCATAAACTGTTCTCATTTGACCCGGCCAGCTGCTTTTAATGCATAAATTGCCCTCGTTAGAACCTTCAAGCTCATTACCATTTGTATCTAATAATACTGGATTAATTCCAGGGATAGGCTTAGAGGCAGAGCCCGGTTTCAAATCTGTTGCTCCGGGCAAAGGTGAAATTAAAGTAGCTCCAGTTTCAGTTTGCCACCAAGTATCAACTATAGGGCATTTCTTTTCTCCAACAATATTGTAGTACCATAACCAAGCTTCTGGATTGATTGGCTCACCAACACTTCCAAGTAACTTTAAACTATCTCTATTAGTTGCTTTAACTGGCTCATCACCCTCCTTCATTAATGCTCTGATTGCTGTAGGGGCTGTATAAAATATATTTACTTTATGTTTATCGCATATTTGCCAAAATCTTGATGCATCTGGAAAATTGGGTACACCTTCAAACATTAAGGTTGTGGCTCCATTACACAATGGTCCATAAATTATATAGGAATGACCAGTCACCCAGCCTACATCAGCACTGCACCAATAAATATCACCTGGCTTATAATCAAAAATCATTTCATGGGTATAAGAAGCATATACAATATATCCTCCCGAGGTATGGAGGACACCTTTTGGCTTACCAGTTGAACCAGATGTATAAAGAATAAATAAAGGATCTTCAGCATCCATGACTTCAGCCTCGCATTCATCGCTTACATTCTTAATTATTTCATGATACCAAAGGTCTCTTCCTTCAGTCATTTCTATATTTGCATTATTACGATTTACCACAAATACATTTTTAACATTGGGACATTTTAAAAGAGCTTTATCTGTATTCAATTTTAAAGGTATTGTTTTACCACCTCTTATACCTTCATCTGCTGTAATAACGTAATGTGAATCACAGTCTAAAATTCTCCCTGCAAGCGCCTCAGGAGAAAACCCTCCAAATACAACAGAATGAATTGCACCAATTCTACTGCACGCTAACATTGCATAAGCTGCTTCAGGAATCATAGGCATATAAATAGTTAATCTATCTCCTTTTTTTACACCATTGTTCTTAAGTGCATTTGATAAATTACAAACTTTTTTATGAAGCTCTTTATATGAAATCTTAAGACTCTCATCGGGATTATCTCCTTCCCAAATAATTGCAATTTTATCTGCCTTATCCTTAAGATGTCTATCTATACAATTCTCTGAAACATTTAACTTCCCGTCATAATACCAATTGATATCAACATTTTTTCTTGACCATGTAACATCTTTTATTTTTGAATAAGGTTTTATCCAATCAACTCTCTTTCCAATTTTATCCCAAAATTTTTCAGAGTCAGTCTCAGCTTGTTTACATAAATCTTCATAAACTTCTTTTGTAACAAGAGCTGAATTTTTATAATTTTCAGGTACTGGGAATATTTTATCAGCTGTCATTTATTTGGCTCTATTTAAGTTTATTTTGTAATAACTTTATTACACCTGAAAAATCAATACTATCATGACCTAGCGTTTCAATTTGTTCATATATTGAAGTTGCATTGGCTCCAAGCGGTGTTGAGGATGATGTCATATTTGCAGCTTCTTGAGATAGTCTTAGGTCCTTTAGCATTAATGCTGAAGCAAATCCTGGTTCATAATTATTGTTAGCTGGACTAGACGGTACTGGTCCTGGGACTGGGCAATAACTTGTCATTGACCAACATTGACCTGAAGCTGTTGAAGAAATATCAAAAAATGTTTGAGCGTCAAGACCCAGATTTTCCGCTAGATTAAATGCTTCTGCAGTTCCTATCATTGAAATACCTAATAACATATTATTACAAATTTTTGCTGCTTGGCCGTTACCTGATAGCCCTGCATAAATAATATTCCCACCCATTATATCGAGGTATTCTTTTGCTTTATCAAAGGCATCTCTTTCTCCGCCAACCATGAATGTTAATGTACCTGCCTGAGCACCTCCGACCCCTCCTGAAACTGGGGCATCAACTATTTTAAGATTTTTTGCCATGGCGCTTATTGAAACATCTCTTGCAGTTTCAACATCTATTGTTGATGAATCTATTAGCAAAAGATTATCAGGAGCATTTTCTATTATTCCTTCACCACCTAGATAAACTGACTTTACGATTTTACCTGAGGGCAGCATTGAAATTACTACATCTGAGGATTGAATAGTCGAATTGATGTTATCAGTAGATTTTCCTCCAGCATCAACAAGAATTTTTACCTGATCCTTTGCTAAATCATATCCAGTCACAGAATGCCCTGCTTTTAAAAGATTTAAGGCCATTGGAAGCCCCATATTACCCAATCCTATAAATGAAACTTCCGCCATACCTAACTCCTTTTAATTAAATTTAAGATCATCATCTAATGAACTAAAAAATTTATCCACAAAATTTTCTTCTACCTCAGATATACTACTCGGTTTCCATGATGGGTTATTATCTTTGTCAATTATAAGTGCTCTTACACCTTCATAGAAATCATGATCATTCATTACTTTGTTAACCATTCTGAATTCCATCTGCATGCAATCTTCAAAGCTAATATTCATACCTAATCTGAGACTTCTTAAGGCAACTTTTAGAGATGTTGGTGATTTTTGTTCTATTGTTGAGAGTATTTTCTTGGATAGATCCGAGTTTTCTTCTGTTAAATTTTCTATAATTTTTTCAACTGTATCAGCCTTAAAGATTTTATCACAAAATAGGCTTATTTCTTTGAATTCTGATTTCCCAGGTTCAACTGAGTATTTTTCAATGATATTTTTAGGATCATTTTCATCTTTTGAAAGATCATTTATTAAATTAGAAAAATTTTCAGATCTTATAAAGTTTGTTGCCGTTCCCAAAAAAATTGCATCCGCAGCTTTTATCCTGTTCCCTGTTAAAGCAAGGTAGGTACCTGCTTCGAAACTCAGTCTTGGTAGGAAAAATGATCCTCCTACATCTGGAAATAAACCTATTCCTGTCTCTGGCATAGCAAAGGAATAGTTTTCTCCAGCGATTCTGTGACTTCCGTGAACTGAAAGTCCAACACCTCCACCCATAACAATCCCATTTACAAGAGAAATATATGGTTTTGGATAACGTTTTATATATTGATTGAGAATATATTCTTCTCTATAAAATTCTACTGCCTCTTCATCATTATTTTTACCCCAATCATGAAGGGCTCTAATATCCCCACCAGCACAAAATGCCTTTTCTCCCTCTGCTTTAATTAAAACATTTTTTACAGATGAATCATTTTCCCATTTTTTTAATTGCGGATGAATTTCTCTTACCATTGATAGCGTAAGAGCATTTAGAGCTTTTGGCCTATTTAAAGTTATAAGCCCAAGAGTTCCTTTGACTTCAAAGAAAACCTCTTCATCTATCATCTGTTTTCCTTAAGTACTTCTCTAGAAATAATAACATTCATTATTTCATTGGTTCCTTCAAGTATTTGATGAACTCTAACATCTCTAAGATTTCTCTCTAAAGGGTAATCTTTAAGGTATCCATAGCCGCCATGAATTTGAAGGGCTTCATTTACGATTTTAAAACTCATGTCAGTTACAAAACGCTTAGCCATTGCAGCGGCTTTTGTTTTATCAGGAGTATTTTCGTCAACTTTATTAGCAGCATCCCTGAGCATTAATCTTGATGCCTCAAGTTCGGTTGCCATATCGGCAAGTTTAAATTGTATAGATTGAAAATCTTGAATTTTTTTTCCAAATTGCTCTCTATCCCCAGCATACTCGACAGCTTTTTCAAAAGCAGATTGAGCAGTTCCAAGAGAGCATGCTGCTATATTGAGTCTTCCACCATCTAAGCCTTTCATAGCAATTTTGAAACCATCGCCTTCATTTCCAATAATATTTTCAGCGGGAACTTTACAGTCTTCAAAAATAACTTGAGCAGTTGGCTGAGAATTCCATCCCATTTTTTTTTCTTGCGCTCCAAAAGAAATTCCAGGAGAATCTTTTTCAATTAAAAGCGTTGAAATTCCAGAGGCACTATCATCTCCAGTTCTGACCATAGTAACATAAACATCAGAGTAACCACCCCCAGAGATAAAAGACTTAGTTCCATTAATTATATAATGATCACCACTTTTAATAGCTTTTGTTTTCAGGCTTACTGCATCTGACCCTGCTCCAGCTTCTGTTAAGCAATATGATGCAATTTTATTCATAGAGCATAAATCAGGAACAAATCTTTCTTTAAGTTCACTTGATGCAAAACTATCAATCATCCAATTTGCCATGTTGTGGATTGATAAGAAGGCTGATGTAGACGTACAGCCTTGACTTAAGGCTTCAAAAATTAAGCTAGCATCTAAACGGGATAAACCAGAACCACCAAGTTCAGGATCAACATAGATTCCACCAAAGCCAAGTGACGCAAGCTCTTTAAGAGTTTCTACAGGAAATATTTTTTCTTCATCCCATTTTTCGGCATTTGGGGCCATTTTTTTTAAAGCAAAATCTTTTGCTACATCGTAAAAGGCAATTTGTTCTTCAGATAAGTGCATAATTTTTCTAATAGTTAATTTATTTAACTACATCCAGCTTTCTATGATTGTTTAATTTAATTTATTCATTACATCACCAAAGAGTTCTTCATCTGAGATAAGCTCTTTAGTCTGACTTAAGGGCTTAGAAACCCAGGTTTCATTAATAAGATCTCTCCAGGAAATATTATTATTTGTACCATTTCCTCCCCAAGAACCACAGCCCAATGAAAATGTTTGTCGCATTCCATTCCATAGGTTTCCGCTATTTGACGCTGCTTGAGGTTGATTAACCATAACTCTTGAGGTTTTAGTACTGTTAGCTAATTTCATTATATTTTCATCACTGTTTGAGTAAATACCGCATGAATGGCCTTGACCTTGATATGCCTGAATATTATTTGTTAGTTCAATAGCATGCTCAATATCATTTGCTCTGTATAAAGCCATTACTACCGAAAGTTTTTCTCCAGAAAAAGGAAATTCTTTACCCCAACCTGTTTCAGGTACAATATAAAATCCAGTTCCTTCTGGTATTTCAATATTAGCCATATCGGCAATTTTCTCTGCAGGTTGAGCAACGATTGCTGTATTTAAATGACCCTCTTCATCCCAAAGAGTTTCTTTTAACTTTTGTTTTTGTTCTTCATTTACAAGAAATCCACCTTTCTCTTTTAATTTTAAAATCATTTCTTCATAAATAGAATCCACTAAAATAACAGAATTATCTGATGAACAAGATGCCGCTAAATCAAGGGTTTTTGATATTCTGATTTTTTCAGCAGCATCGTCCAGATCGGCTGTATCATCAACAGTTATAACTGCATTTCCAACTCCGACACCAAGAGCAGGAGTACCACTTGAGTAGGCTGCATTTACCATTGCTCCACCACCAGTAGCAAGAACTCTATCACATTGTGCCATAAGTTCATTTGTTAGCTCAAGGCTTGGTATTTCAATTGCTTGAACTAAATCAGCAGGTGCACCGCATTTAACGATAGCTTCACGCATAAGATCACATATTTTTTTGTTAGTTAACTTTGCTCTTGGGTGAGGTGCAACTATAATTGAGTTTCTTCCTTTAACAGCATGTATTGATTTAATTACTGGAGTAGCCTCAGGATTTGTTGATGGCGATAAAGCACCTATAACACCCATTGGTTTGGCAATTTTAACAATTGCTCTTTCAGAGTCTTCTTCAAGAATACCCACGGATTTATCATCAATAATATCCATCAAAGTAGCACGTGTCTTTCTTTGAATTTTTAAGAATTTACCATCATAATTTCCAAGCTGTGTTTCATCAACAGTAAATTGAGCTATTTCTTCAGCCATTCCAGGTTTTGCAACTGACCAAACCATTGCCCTTATTAGCTCATCAACCTGCTGTTGAGTGAAATTTTCTATTTGTTTTTGAGCTTCTCTTGAACGTTTAATTAAAATTTCAATTTCTTCTTTTGCTGACATTTGAGACACCTCTTAATTTAAATTATTCTTTCTTATCTAACACCGAGTAAGTTTAATAATCTATAATTTTAAAAAATAGTAAAATATTCTCTAATTCAAATAGCAAATGAACAATACTCTGTCGAGAAATTTTCCTAATTAGGTAATATTTTCTACTGGAAGACCCTCTGACTGCCAGTCAGAAAAACCTCCGAGATTATGAACATCCATAAAACCAATATCTTTTAATGATTTACCAGCAAGAGCTGCTCTTGAACCAGCTGCACAATAAAGAATTATTTTTCTATCTTTTGTAAAACCGTCTACTCCATTAGGATTTGTTTCTTTATTTTGAAATTCTATTAAACCCCTTGGAATATGAACAGAATTTTTAATTTTACCGGTGATAGCTAATTCATTTATTTCTCTAGTATCTATAATTAAAGCCCCATTATCTTGCTCTTCTTTTGCTTCTGCAGGTGTTATAGTTGGTATTTCATTAAATGCTTCCTGAATAATTTCTTGAATTGTTCTTATCATCATATATCCCTTATTTAATTTTATATTTTATAGGCAATGTCTTTAAACCAGAAACAAAGCTTGCTTTTACCCATGATGGCTCACCATTTAATTCTATTTTTTCAATTCTTTTAAATAGCTCTTTGTATAGAATTTCCATCTCCATTTTAGCTAGATGTTTTCCTAAGCATAAATGCGCTCCATATCCAAACGCCAAATGTTTATTTGGGGATCTATCAACTTTAAACTCGAAGGGTTCGTCGAAAACCTCTTCATCTCTATTTCCAGATGGATAGACTAGTAATATTGAGTCACCTTTTTTTATTTCTTTTTCACCTATTAAGCAATCTTCAGTAGCTGTTCTAAAGAAATTTTTTACTGGAGTAACCCATCTAATTGCCTCGTCAATCGCCATTGGCATAATAGATGGATTATCCTTTAATTTTTTAAATTCTTTTGGATTTTCTATTAATGCGAGGACCCCTCCAGCTGTTGATGAAGATGTTGTATCGTGACCAGCAGTTGCAATTATTGTGTAATAAGACATTGCTTCTAAGTGCCCAATTTCTTCACCTTGAAATTTAGCGTTTGCAATAACAGTCGCTACGTCATCTGTCGGATTTTTTCTTCTTTCTTCAGTTAGAGCTGTAAAATAATTAAAGAAATCAGCGATTACATTACTATCAATGCTTTCCTCTTCTGATCTTTTCATATCTTCATCATTGCCGCCAAAAAGTTGTTGAGTAAGCTTTAACATTAGATTTTCATCTTCAGGTGGCACACCTAAAATAGTCATAATTACTCTAAGAGGGTACAATGCTGATATATCTCTAACAAAATCACACTCGGATCCTGCCTCAAGCATCTTATCCACATATTTTTTTGCTAATACCTCTATTTCAGATTTAAGTTTAATTAAGTTAGGAGGTGAAAACCATGATTGAGTCATGGCTCTGTAAACTTTATGATCGGGGTTATCCATGTGAACTAATGTTCTTACTAGGAGATGGCTACCTCCTGTGAATTCTTTAATATAATTTTCAGCGGAAATATCCATTAAGGTTGTTCTCGGATCGTTTATGAAAAAATCATTTTTTAATTCAATATTGGAAATATCAGAATGTTTTGTAATAGCCCAAAATGGTCTATAGTTATTGGGCTCTAGCCAACAAACAGGATCATTTTCTCGCATTGATTTAAGGATAGCATGAAGCTCATCCTCATTTGTATAGGTTTCAGGGTATGCAATTTTTTCATAGCCATTATTAGTCATAATCAAACCTTATTTATTTAATTTAATCATGCAATAAAATGACAGTTATGTCGAGATTTTGCTTATTTGTCTTTTGGATGTTTCTTTTATTTGGCTTATATAGCTTCTGATATCATCTCCAATCAAATATAAACAAGGAACAAGGATTAAAGTAACAGATGAAGATAATGCAACACCAAATGATAAAGATATAACGGCAGGTTTTAGAAAGTTTGCCTGAACAGATGGCTCTAACATCATTGGCATAAGACCTACAAAAGTTGTAATTGATGTTATTACAATTGGCCTAAACCTTGTAACTCCAGACTCTACAATGCACTCTAATATATGTTTTCCACTGCTCTTTAGTCTATTAATATTATCAACTAGAACAAGGTTATCATTTACAACAACACCACATGCTGCTCCAATTCCCCAATATGAAATCATTGAGAGGCCTTTACCAAAAATAATGTGTCCAAGAACAGCTCCACCAAAACCAAATGGAAGCGCAGAAAGAATTATTATTGGTAAAAAATACGATCTAAATGCAATTGATAAAATTGCGAACATTGCAAAAATTGCAATTATTATTAAATATCGAATTTCTGCAAAAAACTCATCCTCTCCTTCAGACTCTCCTCCAAGTCTCCAAGAAGCTCCTGGAAATCTTGTTTTCCAGCCAGGGAGATAATCCTCCCTCAACTCAGTAAGAATTTGAGTTTTAAAATCACCCTTAACTTGAGTACTCACGGATGCGCTAATTAAACCATCAATTCTCTCTATTTTTTGAACTCCGGGTGACTGCTTTATTGATGCTACAGATAAAAATGGTACCTCTCTTCCATCAGGTGTTCGTATTCTAAACTTAGATAAACTCTCAAGAGATCTTCTTAATTTCTTTGGGTAGTGAACCATTACTTTTACATCTTCACCATTTCTGGGTAGTCTTTGTACTTCCTCACCATAGTATGCCTGTCTGAGTTGTCTGGATATCTCACCAAGTGTTAATCCCAATTTCTCGGCATTAGGCTTCACTGATATTTGAATTTCAGTAAACGAACTGTTTAGGCTGTTTCTTACATCATATGTTGCAGAGTAAGATCTTAAATTGTTAATAAAATCATTTAAAGCTGGAATCAGGTCCTCTGATTTTGTTGCAGTAATATTAAAATTAAGGTCTGCATCAGTTGGGCTACGACCAATATCTTTTGAAACATCCAGACCTTCGGCATCGGGTATCTCACCAATGTTATCTCTTAAAATATCTGCAATTTCTGTTGCTGATGCATCTCTATTGCTTGGAGGGTAGAGATTAAAATACGCTCTTACCGAGGAGCCATTGGCATTTATGTAAGTATTTTCTATGCTATTATCTTTATTTTCAAAATACTTTTCTGTTTTTATCCCTGCGTTCTCAACAATTTTTGATACTTCAAGAGTTCTCTCAAAGGGAGATCCTTCTGGAAGTTTAACATTTACCAATATTTCATCATCCTCAATGTTAGGAAGGAATGACTTGCTTATCCAAGATGATCCAGAAAAAGTAAAAATAATTATTAAAAAGCTTAGAAAAAATGAAACTGTCAAATATCTTCTTTTTAGAGAGGATATTAATATTGGCATATATTTAATTTTACCGAAGTTAACCAAAGTCTGAGCAAGTTTTTTTTGAAATTTTGCTAATTTCGATTCATTATTATTTGGTTTTAGATTTGATAAATGAGAGGGTAAAATACAGAAGGCCTCTAAAAGAGAAAAAGCTAAAGCAAGTAAAACAATGATTGATATATTTTGGACAAATTGAACTTGCCATCCTGATAAAAATAACCAAGGCGCAAATGCAATCATAGAAGTTATGACTGCAAAAAATACTGGTTTAGATACAAGATAGGCACCCATTATTGCAGCATCGGCACCTTCTCGACCTTTTTCATTTTCTGAATGAATATTCTCACCGACAATAATTGCATCATCTACAACAATTCCTATTACAAGGAGAAATGCAAATAATGATATTACATTTAAAGATACATCGTTTGATGGAAGAAAAATAAATGTTCCTGCAAAAGCAGTTAAAATTCCAACGGCGCACCAGAAAGCAACAATTGGTCTTAAAAACATCATTAGAACAATAAACACTAAGAATAGTCCGCCAAATGCACTTTTTGAAATCAAAGACATTCTATCTTTATATAAGTCTGATGTATCGGCCCATAAGGAGAGATTTAAGCTTTGATCCATATTTTTCTGAGCATTTGGTAACCATTCGTAAATAGACTCAGACGTTTTAACGACATTCATGTTATCAGTCGAAAGAACTTGGACAAGAACAGCTAATTCACCATTTAATGTTGCTCTAAGATTTTCATCTTCAAAGCCATCAACAACCCTAGCTATATCAGAGATTTTAAGTGTTCCGCCATCTGAAGTTTGTCTGATTATTATTTTATCAAAATCTTTTTTTGTATCCGCTAAATTTCTTGTAGTTAATTGGATGGTTCCGTTTGCACCTTTGATACTCCCCAAAGAGGTATTGATTGATGATTTTCTAATTGCTTGAGCAACTTGGTCAAATGTAACATTATACCTTCTCATAGCATTCTCAGAAAGCTCTATTGATATTTCTTCTTTTCTACTTCCTTGAACTTCTACAATATCAACATGGTCCAAAAGAGATAATTCATCTCTGATTTTTTCAGCAGCTCTTGTTAATTTTTTTTCAGATGTATTGCCATGCACAGCAAGTGTAACAAGAGGAAGTCTAAAAGACTCATCAGAAACTGTTGGTGGAAGCACTTCATCGGGTATTGATTGAATTGAGTCTACCTTTCGTTTTATATCTTGAATAAGTTTATCGATTCCTGAACCAGAGGTGGCTTCAACTAAAATCGATCCCAAGTTTTCTTTAGCTGTTGATGTAGTTTTTTTTATATTGTCGAGATCAGTAAGCGACTCTTCAACTCTTACAAGTATTTGATCTTCAATTTCTTTTGGTGATGCACCTGGCCATCCATATTCAATTGAGACTACTGGAGCAGTTATTACAGGAAAAACTTCCTTTTCAACTCTAAAAAAATTTAAAATCCCTATGATAATTATACTAAACATTAAGAGATTTGCTGCTTTAGAATTTCTAACCCACCATGAAATAATTTTTAACATTCAAATTACCTAGCTATATTTTTACCTAATAAAATTGGCTTAAGAGCCATTCCATCTTTTGCGTTATTCAAAGGTGAAACAACTACTCTTTCTCCCTCAGAAATCTCTCCTTTGATGATAACGTAATCATTTTCTGTTCCAAGTACCTCTATTTCCCTAATTTCTAAGCTATCATTTGCATTAATAACATATAAATTTGAGTTGTTATTAATGGCAGAATTAGGAACTAAGAATCCATTTTTAATCGTCTTGCCTTCAATAACTGCATCAACAAACATTCCTATCGCAAGTGGAGGAGATTGTTGATATGGATTTATAACCTCGGCATAAACATAAACGAGGCGAGTTAGAGGATCAATTGAACCTGCGGTTCGAACAATTCTTCCTTCCCACTCAGAATTTTTATTTGAAACCAAAGAATAAAAATTAACCTTTGGACCTGAAAAAGGTCTCTCTTCTTCGTAAGCTAGTGGAAGACCTAAATAGGATAATTCAGTATCAGTAAGTGGTAAGGCTATTAGAACTTCTTCAGTAGAAAAAGCTGTAGCAAGAATACTTCCTGTTCCAACAAATTGCCCAACCCCTGTTTTTTTTTGACGAATTATTCCTTGAAAAGGAAGTTTAACAACTGTTCTTTCTAAATTGAGTTTTGCTTTTTCTAAATCCGCTAATGCTGCCTTTTCTGCAGCTTCTGCTTCTTTAAGCTGCGGTATTCTTAAGGTAAGTGGACTTGCCTCACCAAGCCCTAGTTCTTCCCAATCATTCTTAGCAAGTTCACTCTCAGCGATTTCTCTCTCTAATAATTTACTGGCTTGAGCAACTCTAGACTCTGCTGAAATTAAAGCCAACTTATAATCTCTGTCATCAATCCAAACTAGAGGTGATCCTGCCTTAATAATTCCACCATCAACAAATTCATCGGCTGCTTTGACAATTTGTCCAGAAACTTGAGATATTAAATTAATTTCATTTAAAGGTTTAACTTCCCCATTGGTGAGAATTTTGAGAGAAATATCTTTTTTTGTAATAGTTTCATAAAATACTGGTGTAGGTTTTGGTAATTCAATGCCCTTTTGGGGTTTAGGACTTGATACAGAGATTATAAACGCAAAAAATGAACCAATTAAAATAATTAATATTGGGGCTATTCTTGAGCTTATAATATATTGAAATATTCTTCTCATTTAATTTTTCCATAAACCGGTGTTGCAATAGCCATATACATTTTAATTCTATTTGTAAGCCTTAATCTTTTTGCATTTATAAGTAAACTTTCAGCATTAAGACGTCTTGATTGGGAATCAAGTAACTCAAAAATTGTACTTAAACCTCTATTATATTGATCTAAGGTTAATTCTTCTGCTGCTTTAGACTCCTCGAAAGCCTTGCTTATAGCAATCTCTCTTTTTGTCAAAGTGTCTTCTGCAGATATCGCATTTTCTGCTTCTTGGGCTGCCGTTAATAGTGCTTGAGCATAAGTTTCTAAAATTGCCTCTAATTGTGCTTTCTTAATTTTAGAGTTTGCTATTCTTCTTCCACCTTGAAAAATACTTTGCGTAATTGAGCCAATTATTGATCCTGCTAATCTATCCGGTTCAAGAGCATCAGATAAATTATCCTCAAAAGAATTCCATTGTGCATTTAGAGAAATACTTGGAAGAAATGCTAATCTTGTTGAGGTCAGCTGAAGGCCTGCAGACTCAATTTGTGCTTCTAAAGATCGAATATCTGGTCTTAAAGGAAGTCTCTCTGCAGGAGTTCCGATATTTGGATTTGGTGGAATTGATGGAAGACCTCCAGGTACAATATTTGCTTCAGGATAACGCCCTATAATGACTTCAAGAGTTCTTGCTGTTTCATTAAATATCTGTTGCTTGTTAATTAGATCTGCTCGAGTAGATTCTACCTCAGATCTTGCTAGCCTTAAGTCTCTGCTTTGAGCGATACCTTTTATATACCTATTTTCAACTTTCTTAAGAGTGCTTACTCTAGTTTGAAGATTCCTCTCAGCCAAATCTCTTTGAAGTTTTGCCTCTGAAAAAAGATACCATGATTGAGCAGTTAAACCTGCTATAGATAACTTTGCAAATTCTAAATCAGCTTCAGCAGACTCAAGATCTTTATATGCAGATCGTGATTGTCTTGATAGCCTTCCCCATATATCTACTTCCCAATTTAATTGAAC
>Ga0160422_10000620_pt1 | contig 21692 bp, 19 predicted proteins | sample Fk160mmetaG_FD_108192 | JGI IMG/M metagenome (GOLD analysis project Ga0160422, IMG submission 108192) | Marine microbial communities from the Central Pacific Ocean - Fk160115 60m metaG | ecosystem: Environmental > Aquatic > Marine > Oceanic > Photic zone | place: The Central Pacific Ocean...
AATAAATAATTTTTTTTCTATTCCAAGCTTCCACATATCAAATGAATCATCTAGACCATAACGTTCAAGCGTTTTAGTAAATGGCTCATAATAAAAATTCTTAAAATTATTTTCTTTTATTTTTTCAAAGTCAGGGTTAGCAACAACACTGACAGCTGTTAATTTTGGTGAATTTCCTTTAAAATCTTTAACAGATGAAAGTGATTCAAACAGAACTTCAAAATCATCTTTTCCAGCTAAAGTATCAAAATTTGTATAACGTTGCCTTTCAAGGTTTCCCATTGGAACACCCTTTAAAATCATTTTGTCTTTTACTTCTAAAGATGGCATTCTAATACTACCCCAATCATCACTTTCAATTAAAACTAATTGACGTTTAGTTGACCATCCAGGTAAATTAGATAAATTTTTTATTAATTTTTTAAACATTTATTTAAATAATAAAATTAATGGTGTATCATTTTCAATAAATGCCAATAGTATAGGATTACCAAATAATCCTACAAAAGAGAAATAGTCAAAAACAAATCTTGTTTTGACTATCACCATGAAGATTAAAAATGGAGTAATCAGAAAACCAAATAGCTGATAACTTTTATTTTTATCTAGAAATATTATTAAAAGGTAAGTAAATAAATAGTAAGAAATAAAATTAAATCTAGCCAGTGAAGGTAATACGTCTGTAAGATTTGAAAAAATCGCAATAATTAATGTAATAACAAGAATTTTTTGATTGAAAACACTTAGTTTTTTGAAGTTTGAATTATAAAGAAAAAATGCGGGAAGAATAGCAAAAAAAGATGATTGAATTTCTTTCAATAAAATAATATGTATAGCTAAATTTTCAGAACTTTTATTTAAAGAATCCAAAAACTGCTCTCCAGTATATGTGTCATAAGTCATCTGTAAGAATCCGGGAAGAAATGAATAAAGTGAATCAATTAAAAATTGAATATTAGGAGTTATAATAAGAGATAAATAAAATAATATTATATAAAGTTTAATTGCTCTATATCTTAAAAAAAATACAGAAAGAAAAACAAATATGAATGTGTAGTGAAAAAATAAAGAGGTTATTAATAGAATTACAAAATTTTTATTGGAACTATCATTTACATATTTAAATAAAAAATAAATAAAAACACTCATTGCCGTCCAAAACCTGTAGCCATTAATGTGTGAAATTGGATTAAGTAACAACAGTAATGATAGTAATAAAATGATAACAATTGTGTTATTTTTCCAACTTAGGTTTCTTAAAACAAAAAAATAATTATTTAAAGTGAAATGAGCAAAAACAAGTGACACTATAAAAAAGAATACAATTGGGCTTTCAGAAATTAAGGAAACAAAAAAAGTTAATAAAATTCTGTATAAATCTGCTTGATTAACTCCAAAATTAGAAAGCTCACTTATCAAGGTTGTTTGACCGGCTACAAATGAGTTTAAATAGTCAATATATCTCTTCGAATCAGTAGTTCCTGATAATCCCCCAACAATGATTGTAGCGCCAATAAGACTTAGGGATAGTTTAGATAAAAATAAACTATTTTTTGCTTTATAGTTTCTTATGGATGCTAAGAACATTACAAGCGGAAAAAAAAAGGATAATAAAAACCCTATTAATCTTTCTTTTGACCTTGAATTGCTTGATAAAATCATTTAAAATAAATCAATAAATTTATTTGTAACATTCTCAATTTTATAGTCATCTAAATTATGGATTTTGAGTGAGTTTGAATAATCTCCATTCAAAAATTCATCAATAATATTTATATTTAGATCACTTTCAATATTTAGAATAGGCTTAGATGTCATAGCATAATCAATTAATTTACTGGGTAATTGTCCGCTGACATTATTATCAAAATTTATAAGGAAATCAACATTATACATAATTTTAAATAGATTAATTCTATCAATGTATTTACTAATTTTTAGTTTAGACCCAAGTATTTTTTTGAATACTTCAAGACATTTGTCATCATTGGTGTAAACCAAAAAGCAAAAATCCAAATCAATCTTCGACAGATATTTTAAAAATTTTGACGGGTCACGTAATCCTTTAATAAATGATCCTGCATATAAAAAAACTTTTTTATTATGAGAAAATTTTAATTTACTACCATCAATGGAATTTTTTTTAAAAAATTTGAAACCTTGAGGAATCACCTTGATTTTATTTTTAAATTCTTTATAATATGAATCGATTGCACCCTCAAAGGGAACAGTTATATAATCAGCTTTTTTACAAAAAAATCTTTCAATATATTCAAAGTAAAATAATTTTTTAAAAGTATCAGTTTCAGAACCCATGAAGGGATCACCACAATCTGCTATCCATCTAATTTTATTTTTTTTATTAATACTTAAAAAATAAGCTACAGCCCAATGAATCGAATGAGGAACTGCAATACTTAGGATAACATCATAATCATTTGATGTTTTTAAAAATCTAAAAATTTTTGGGAAAAGTTTGATGTCGGGATAATCAAATAATAAATTTAGAGATCTAAAAATAGTTCTGTCAATAACTTTTATATTAGTTTTAAAATCAGAAAAATCAATTATTCCAAGATTTATTAATTTTATGTTTAATGATTGAGAGTGATTTACCTGCTTTTCTGTTACATTGGGAATTAAAACACTTACGTCATAACCTTGTTTAGAAAATTGTTTAGCAAGCTCAAAGGTCCTAAAGGCTCGGGGTGTATTGTCTGGAAAATAGAACTTTGATATAATTAAAATTTTTGTATTCATTTTTTTATCACTTTAAGAAAAATGTCAGTCATATACGAAAAATTGAACCTCACAATACAATTAATGTATTCTTGAAAATTAATTTTTAAAAGTCTGTAAATGATAATTTTGTAAAAAGGATAAATTGATAATAGCATAAATAGATTAAGACATAATGCAACTCCCATAAAATTATATTTTGCACCTATCACAATAAAAATTGGCATAATTAAAAGAGAAATAAAATTCCAATAAAATTCAAGATCAGTTCTGCCGGTTGCGACAACTAATGATCCAATAGGATTTCCGATTGAGCGGAAAAACATGTACAGACAAAGCAACTGAACCAGAGGAACAATTTCAATAAAGTTTTCACCGTATAGAACTAAAACAACAGGATATGCAACAATACATAATAACGTATACACGATAAAATTTAAACTTGTAATTAGATTTAAAATTTTTAGATAGGTTGTCTTTAAATATTCTTTACTATTTTGAATAATGGCCAGTGCTGGAGAGGCAACCGTTGTAATGATAGGGTTAATTATTGATGATGGTCTAAACACTAACTGTTTTGCCAAACTGTACATACCCAAAATTTCTGAACCAAGAAGTTTACCTATTAAGATAGTATCAAGGTCTCTATTAAAAAAATTTATTATTTGACCCCCAACTTGATAAACTCCGATTTTCAAAAAAGGCTTGACTTCCGAAAGTTTCAAATGAAATTTGATTGGATTCTGTTTTATACCAATAGAAAAGTATAATATATTTTCAATTATCAATGATGCAACTAGAGAGTAAACTAAAGCATAAACACCAAACCCATAAATAGCAAGGGAAATTCCAACAAATAAATTAATTAAATTAGAAATAACATCTATAAAAAAAATAAGCTTAAACTTTAACTTTTTTTGTAGTATGGTATTGAATTGTTTACCGATTGCAGAAATTATAACACAAGATGATGATATATATATTAATTCAATTAATCTTATATCATCATAAAATTGGGCTATGTAAGGAGCCGCAAGGATGACAAAAAATAGGACGACCAAGCTCAATAAAATATTCATAAAGTATAAACTTGAATATTCGTTAATTGAAATTTTCAATTTGTGAATGATTCCAATATTAAAACCCATATTCATGAATAAATACATAAATCCTAGGACAACATTAATAATTGCCATTAATCCAAAATCTGATTTTTCTAAAAAACGGGTCAAAACAGAAATTTTAATAATTGATACACCAACAATAACAAATTTACTTATTGACATCCACTTAACTCCAGATATTGATTTGTCCTTCAGTGACATTTTAAAATGAAAATGAATTTACTAAGTGTTTTGAAATATTGTTTAAAGAGTAAAGCGATTTAAGAATGAGTCTATTCGAAATTGCAAGTTTATCATCTAAATTTTGTAAATCATTTTTGGATTTTAGATCATCTTCAATTGAATAGATATTTAATCCAACTTTTCTAAAAAAGTCCAGAAGTTCAGATTTATTACTTAAAAAAACCTTCGCTCCAATATATATGGAGACAATTAAATTACCAACTGCCTGCTGTCTGTAGTGATTCATAATTACTATTCCACAATTAGATTGAATTTTGAAATATTCGTCGTGTTCTAGGAATTGAGTTAAAGGAATAAATTTTTCACCAAAAAACTCTTTTCCAAATTCAATTATTTTTTTTGAATAATTTATATCTCCGTAGTTAAGGGGGCAAACCATCGGAATTTCATTTTTTATTTTTTTAAGTTTTATAAAGATTTCATAGTGATTATTTGAAACTGAAGCTGAATTGCCAATTAAAATTTGATTTCCTAAAATGATTTTTGGTATATCATCAATATAATTATAGGAAAAAAAACTCAATTTAGATTTCAAATTAAAAGTAGTGGTCAGATTATGATAATCCGAATCAATATCAGTATGTATGACATCAATTGATTTAAAAGCATCTATTTTTTTTTCTAATTTGGGCCATAAAGCATTATATGCTTCCGGATTACTTTTTTTCAATAAATATTTTCTTAAATTTCTAACAATCGATTTGAATTTAAATTCTCCTGACTTACGGAGTTTTATTGATTGGCCTCCAAAAATATTATTATTATAAAACCTGGACTCATTATAAAAACTTGCGCCCCAAAAAATAAAATGTTTTTTGTTAAATTTAAATTGATTCTGTGTTGCAATATGAATATTATGATTAGAGTACAGATTATGAAATACAAGTTGAAAATCTGAATTGATTTTGAAAAAATTATATTTCCACCATTGTTGTCTTTCATCAACCAGAGTAACATATTCCTTATTTAAATTATCCAATTTTTTTTGACTTTTATTTACAAAAACATAAAAATGATTTTTGTTTGGAAATGTTCGCTCAAAAATAAAAATTGCCTTAGACAAAAATTTTTCACCTGGTATAAAATGAATAATCATTATTTATTTTTTTAAAAAAAATTTTGAACTGTTAATGTCACTTTCTTAATTTCATCATCAGTCATGTCATAATACAGCGGTAGTCTAACTAAACAATTCATAAACATATCCGAGTTGGGTAATTTTGGTATATCTATATTCTTACTTTTATAATAATTACTCATGTGTAGGCTCATGTAATGTGACACACATTGAATATTATTCTCTTTACAATAATTAATAAATTTTGTTTTCTGCTCTAGGTTTTTGAGCACCAAATAATACATGTGTGCATTGTTTGTTGAATAATTGGGTAGATGAGGTAATTTAGTTTTAAATTTAATTGACTGGAAGGCATTGTTGTAACAATTCCAAATAAATTTACGTCGCTTTTGTATCTTATTGAGATTTTCTAATTGAGCATATAGGAACGCGGCTATTAACTCAGAGGGTAAAAATGACGATCCAGTATCTTGCCAACCATATTTATTAACTTCTCCCCTAAAAAATGATGCCCTATTAGTACCTTTTTCCCATATAACTTCTGCTCTTTCTATAAACCTTTTATCATTAATACCCAATAAACCACCTTCACCCGAAATTATATTTTTTGTTTCATGAAATGAAAAAGCTGACAAATGCCCGATTGTTCCTAGGGGCTTACCCTTGTAAAAGCTATCAATTGATTGAGCAGCATCTTCAACAATAAAAATATTATGTTTTTTAGCCAAATGAAGTATTTCGTCCATGTCCACTGAAATACCAGAATAATGAACACAAACTATAACTTTTGTTTTGGCAGTTATTTTATTTTTTATTGCTTCTACATCAATGTTAGGGTGATTAGCTCTGGAATCGGCAAAAACAATTTTTGCACCTTGCCTTACGAATGCTAATGCAGAAGAGACAAAAGTGTAAGATGGAACTATAACTTCGTCACCTGACTTTATATCTATTAACATAGCACACATCTCTAGTGCATCTGTACATGAGGTAGTTAATAAAGTTTTTTTGAAGCCGTACTTTGTTTCGAAAAACTCTTGACATAGTTTGGTATACTTGCCATTTCCGGAAAGTTTTCCAGTATTGATAGCATCATTAGTATAATATGCCTCTTTACCGGTCAGGTGTGGTTTATTAAATGGTATCATTTGATTTCTTTAAGTTCATTAAAAATCTTTTGAGCAACTGTAAAATCTATAAAAGTTGATGATGGACTTATAATAATATGATTAAATAATTTATAATTTTCATCAGCCAATCCTATAATTTTGAGAATAGCTGTTAATAAAGTAAAAGCACCACACTCAAAAACTGATTGGTAAATATTTTCAGATTCATTATTAATCACAAAACCTTGTGAAATTGAAATTCCAGTATCAACTCCTTCATCCACATAATGAGCAGTACAACCTATAAATAAATTTCCTCTTTGAATTGCTTTGTCGACTGTTTTCATTCCTATTAGACCACCAAAAGCAGGTAAATGTGAATAATGTAGATTTAATAAACGACCAGAAAAAACATTAACTACTCTTGTAGATAAAATTTTGTGAACATTTGTTATAATAATATCAGGGTTAATGTTTGATATCTCAGAAATTAGCAGTTTATCATCGTCAGTATTTCTTTTAAAAGAATGTATGCTATTTGGAATATCATTGTCATTTGCGTAATCAATTGCGCCGCAATTTCGATCAGCAATTAAATAACATATATTATATAAATTAGGAAATTCTAAACTGTATTTATGAATGAATTTTAAATTTCCTCCGCCTCCAGAAGCTAAAAAAATAATTTTTTTCATTGTTTATTCATCTGATTTATTTAAATCAATTTTTTTATACGAATTATAAATAAGATAACCTGAACGATCGTTGCTGTTTTTTAGGTTTTTAAATTCTTTGTTAAAGAAATTTTTCTCTAGTATAAAATCGTAATCATCATTAAAGTATTTATAAAGATGTTTTGTCTCATTGGAAATAAAATAAATACCTGTAAAAGCTTTTTTTGTTACTTTAGGAAAACTATCAAAGTTATCAATTGCAATATCTATAGTTTGCTTTAAGTAATCTACACCTGTTGAGTTTTCTACAAGATGTGAACCAATAAAATCACCACCCATTCTACTACCAATCTCAATTATAAAAACCTCACCATTTGAATTGATTTTTGCCTCAATATGACTAGAGCCATTTGTGATGCCAATAGACTTTAATGCATTAATAGTCTCTATTTCAATAGATTTCAGAATATTACTACTCAGATTAGATGGCTGGTGATGTTCTAGCTCAACAAAATGAGGACTACCTGTAGTAACCTTATCTGTTACTACAATAACTTGATGATTACCTTTGTAACTTAATGTTTCTACACTAACTTCATCACCTTCAATATAGGATTCTATAATAACTTTTTTATTTAACGAAAAACTTTTAGCCCAATCAAATGCCACAGAAAGCCCCTCTTTACCGAAAACTTTAGTTATTCCCCTACTGCCAGAACTATCACTTGGTTTTACAATTAAAGGGTAATCTATAGTGTTATCAAAAAGAGTAAAATCAGTTCCTAACCAATAATTTGGAGTGTTTAATCCATTTTTTTCTAAGTATTGCCTGGTCAGCCCTTTATTTCTGGAGATCGATGTTGCTTCTTGGGTATTGGAAATTAAATTTAAATTTTGAGCAACATATGAAACAGTTGTCATAGCAATATCAGATGCAATACTTATTATGCCATCAATATTATTATCTTTACAAATCATTAAAATTTTTTCTTTTTCTGTGATTGAAATAGGGTAAAACTTATCAGCTAAATTTTTACAAACTGCATCCTTTAGCCATGAAAAACAATGCACCTGGAGACCCATCTCCTTTGCCTTAATAATAAGGGGTTCTTGAAAATACCCAGCACCAAGAATAGCTATTTTTTTCACTAAGCTTACAGCTTTTCGATTTCTTTGATGTTTGAGGTATACTTCATTTCTGTCCATTGGACATATCCCCCGTCTATCCACGGTTGAGCAATTTGTTTCTTTAAGAAATTTTTTGACCACACTTCCGTTGACTCAACTTTTTTTACCAAAATTTGAAAACGAGCATTAGCTAAACTCACTCCATTTTTTTTTGCCCAAAATGCCGTTATGTCTCTGATTCCTGAATCTAATTTTTTATAGTCTATGTCAGTATTATTAGTTCTAAAAGCAAATTTGGCCCAAATTCTTCCGGTGTTGTAGTAAGATGTTTGTCCCTTGGAATTTGTCAATGGTAGATAGCGGTTTTTATATTTAATGGCGATAACATGATTATAATTTTCAAAATGATAATCTGTAAACACAGCATGCGTTGTTATACCGAGTGTATTGTTTGAAAAAATAAGCATTTTTTGTGTAAATAGATCAATACTATTATATACTTTTTCAGAAAGATTATTTTTTAAATAGTCCATAATAATAGGTGCTCTTGACGAAGAAAAAAACTGAAAAGAGGTTATAATAAATAAACCGATTGAAATGACTAATATTTTTAAATCTTTAAGGTTATAATTATTTAATAATTGAATATTGTCATTATCTGAGGGATAAGTGGGAGCAATATAGGTGCAACTATCTTGACTACATCTTTCAACAATTCTTGTTGAGGCTATCTTGTTATAAATCCATTTAGAAAATTGATAAAATAAAGGAAGTTTTAGAATCACACCCAGCATGTAAAAATAAGGGATATTTTTAAAAATTTTTATGTAAGTATCAACTCCATTATATACAATATTATTTTTCAATTCAATACTATATATATCAATAAGCAAGTCATCCCTTTCTTTTAACTCTTTATAGTTATTTGCATCGGTTTGGACACCCAAAAATTTTACTTTTTTAAAAATATCGAAAAATTCAATGAATATCTTCGTTCTTAGGCATAGTGGACATTCGGTATCATAAAATACTAAAATCTTAGTATTATCATTAAATTTAATTTTTTCAAATAAACGCTCAGGAATTAGCAATATATAAAGGCTAGCCATAGCTAAGCCAAAAAAAGGTATTGGGAAGGTAAAACATATTGCAATGTGCATTGACACACCAATAAGTATGAGATATGGTTGTAATTTTTTATGGAAAAAAATGAAAATAAAAAATAATTCAAAAATTAGTGTAAGCCAACCCAAAAACTTCATAAGAAATTCATTATTCAATATATATGATAAATCTAAAAATGTTGTTTGTGGATATGAACTAGGGAGCCAAATTCCTAAACCGTTTAGCCAAAAATCGGTTGAAAATTTATGTAATACAGAATCAAAATAAACGAATCCTAAAGCAAAAATAATTAATACATTATAGCCTAATTGACTAGAAAAATTTGAAGGACTATATAATTTTCTTGTATCTGAATACTTAAGCATTATAAATAATCTATCAATACTAAATGACTTTGAAACAGAAATAAACATCATAAAAAAATTAACTGTCAAATAAATATGATCCATATGATATTCATAGCTCGTGAAAGAACCAAAAAATATTACAGAAAAAATAAAATTAATAATTGATGATATTTTTGTTTTAAATCCTAAAATGAGTGAAAAAATTGAAATAATCCATATTATGATAGGTATGGTAAAATTTATTTCATATGCATCAATGAAAGGAATTCTATCAAAAATTAATCTCCTAAAATAAAACATATGTACAACCTCCATAAGTAGAATTGAACTATAAACAATTCTGAAAATAGCAAGTCTTTTGGAATCTACTTTTAAGTCTAAATAATGTTTAACAATATTCATTTTAATTTTTTAATTTAAAAAGATAATTGAATAATTATAATTACCTAAATAAAATTTAATAAAAACTCTTTTGGGTATATTCATATTGGTATGTCTGTTGATTAAGAGTCCGTATAATTTTTGAATATTTTAATCAGATATTCATAGTAATCTCCCTTTAAATTAACTATATTTTCTGTTAAAATCTTTTTATCAATTAACCCCATTCTAACTCCAATTTCCTCCAGACATGCTATTTTAAGTCCTGTACGTTTTTCAACAGCTTTAACAAACTCAGTAGCATTTGTTAGGTCTTCATGGGTGCCCGTGTCTAACCAGGCAAAACCTCTGCTTAGTAAATTAAGTTTTAAATTATTCTGCTTTAAAAAAATCTGATTTACAGAAGTTATCTCCAACTCACCTCTACTACTTGGCTTAACTTTATTTGCAATATCAACTACGGCATTAGGATAGAAATATAATCCAACGACAGCATAATTAGATCTGGGGTTCAAAGGCTTTTCTTCAATACTAATAACATTTTTATTTTTATCAAAAGTAGCAATACCAAATTGTTTTGGATTGTCAACATAATTACCAAAAACTACAGCCTTTCTCTCTCTCTTTACTGTATCAACAGCATTAAATAATAATTTTTGCAGACCTGACCCATAAAAAATATTATCTCCTAAAATTAAACAAACATCATCTTCTCCAATAAAGTCCTTACCAATTATAAATGCTTGAGCTAATCCATCGGGAAAAGGTTGCTCAGCATAGCTAAACGAAATCCCAAATTGTGATCCATCAGCTAATAATTTTTTGAATTGGGGTAAATCATGAGGAGTTGAAATAATTAATATTTCTTTTATTCCGGCTAACATTAACACAGAAATCGGATAATAAATCATTGGTTTATCATAAACAGGTAATAGTTGTTTACTTACACTTAATGTAAGTGGGTGTAATCTTGTTCCCGAACCACCTGCTAATACAATTCCTTTCATTTTTTTATTTGATTAATTATTTAAATATTGTTTTCTGTAATAATTTTGATAATTGCCAGATGTTACATTGTCTAGCCAATCTGTATTATTTATATACCAGTCAATAGTTTTTGATAGCCCCTCTTCAAATGTAACAGTTGGTTTCCATCCTAATTCTTTATTTATTTTTGAAGCATCAATAGCGTAACGAAAATCATGGCCTGGGCGATCCTTAGTATGCGTAATAAGTTGTTCACTTGTACCAACAGCTTTACCTAATTTATTGTCCATTTGTTGGCATAACTCATTAACCAGGTCAATATTTTTCCATTCGTTAAAACCTCCGATATTATAGGTTTCTTGGTTTTGTCCTTTATGAAACACCAAGTCAATTGCAATGGCATGATCCACAACGTACAACCAATCTCTGGTATAATTTCCATCACCATAAATAGGTAAAGATTTTCCTTTTAGAATATTATTAATAAGTAAAGGGATTAACTTTTCTGGAAATTGGTTTTGCCCATAATTATTTGAACAATTAGTAATCACGTATGGCATACCGTAAGTTTCTCCATAAGCTCTAACAAAATGATCTGAACTTGCCTTAGAAGCTGAGTAAGGTGAATTAGGATCGTAATGCGTAGTTTCTTTAAACAATCCTGTTTTCCCTAAGGTACCATATACTTCATCTGTACTAACATGATAAAAACGTTTACCATTCCAATCATATTTCCATAATTTTTTAAAAGCATTTAATAATATCATAGTACCCAATATATTGGTCTTGGCAAAAGCTAACGGATCATTAATGGAGCGGTCAACATGAGACTCAGCTGCAAGGTGAATAACTCCTTCAAATTTATAGGTATTAAAAATCTCATTAATAAAAGTTTCATTTGTAATATCACCATGCAAAAACGAATAATTTTCTTTACTTTCAATATCCTTTAAATTCTCTAAATTTCCTGCATATGATAATGAATCTAAATTATAAATATGATATTCACTATATTTATTTACGAACCTTCTAATAACATGAGATCCGATAAATCCTGCTCCCCCAGTAATCAAAATATTTTTGTTGTTACTTATCATTATCTGTTAATACACCACAATAATCTAGAATAATTTTATCATTCTTTAAATTTAAATTACTAAACTCTTTGTGAGCAACTAAAAAAACAATTATATCTGCTTTTTCTACTGCTTCATTAAAATCTATAAGTTTATAAACAGAGTGAGATTCAATATTTGGCTCAACAATGAAGTGTTCTTCATTATTTGAATTTTGAATTACCCTTTGAACTATGTACTTTGCAGGGGATTCTCTTAAGTCATCGATGTTAGGCTTAAAAGCCAAGCCCATTAATGCAGTTTTAGGTTTTCTGTTAAATTTTAATTGAAATTTAAGTTTTTCATTTATAATTTTTTCAGCACACCAGAAAGACTTGTAGTTGTTTACTTCTCTTGCAGTTCCAATAATTTTAGATTCCATCGGGTAATCGGAAACAATGAAATAAGGATCAACTGCAATACAATGACCTCCAACTCCACAACCGGGTTTCAGTATTCCTACCCTTGGGTGTCTATTTGCTAAATCAATTAGCTCCCAAACATCGACACCTGCTTTATCACAAATCATTGATAGTTCATTAGCAAAGGCAATTTGAACATCTCTGGAAGAATTTTCTACTAATTTACACATCTCAGCAGTTCGAGCATTAGTTCCATGCAATTGACCCTCAACATATTTGCTGTAAAATGATATGGCTTTTTGTGTTGAAATTTCATCAACACCTCCAATTACTCGATCGTTTTTAACAAGCTCAAACATTATATTTCCTGGCAATACTCTCTCAGGACAATATGCTATATGAATTTTATCTTTTAAATCTGGCCTTGAACGGAAAATTAAATCTCTCATTTTTTCTGTAGTACCAATTGGCGAGGTTGACTCAATGACATATAAATCTCCCTCTTTTAACAAGGGAATAATCGTATTTGTGGCGGCTTTAACAAATGAAATATCCGGCTGATTGTTTACTTTGAAGGGTGTAGGAACAACAATCAAATAGACATTGGATTGAGATGCAGTTACTGAAGCTTTTAAAAGTCCATCTTTAACAGCCTTTGAAACGATTTCTTTCAAATCAGGTTCAATAATATGAGTATTTCCTGTGTTTATATTATCAACAATTTCTTGATTAATATCAACACCCAACACAGAAGTTCCGTGAGAAGCTATGAGCGCAGATGTTGGTAATCCAATGTATCCTAATCCAATAATAACAACTTCTGGTTTCATTAATTTTGATCTTTAATAAATTCTACAATTCTATTTGATGCTAATCCATCACCATAGGGATTATGTCTCTTTGACATATTTAAGTATTTATTTTCGTCATTCAGCAAATCTATTGCAGTTGATACAATAAGTTCTTCGTCTGTTCCAACTAAGATGACTGTACCGGCCTTTATCGCTTCAGGCCTTTCAGTGTTATCCCTCATTACCAAAACAGGTTTTCCTAAACTAGGTGCTTCCTCCTGAACACCGCCACTATCAGTGATTATTATCTTTGATTTACTCATCAGCCAGATAAAATCTTCATATGCTAGAGGATTAATAAGAATAATATTTTTGACATCGGATAGTATTCTTTTTACTGGCCTTTGAACTTTAGGGTTTAAATGCACTGGATAGATGATTATTTTTTCTTTATTTTGCTCAGCTATCCTGCGAATTGCATTACAAATATTATTAAATTTTTCACCATGATTTTCTCTTCTGTGAGCTGTTACTAAAACAATTTCCTTGTCCTTAATTTTTTTTGAAAGTTTTTTTATCAATTCAGATGGGTTTTTCTGAACCTTTTTTACCGACATAAACAATGCATCAATAACAGTATTTCCAGTTACTAAAATCGATTCAGAAGAGATATTTTCTTTAATTAGATTATTTTTTGAGGATTCAGTTGGAGCAAAATGATAATAAGAAATCCTGCTAACAAGCTGACGATTAATTTCTTCGGGAAATGGTGATAGTTTATTATAAGTTCTTAATCCAGCCTCAATGTGACAAACCTTTGCACCAGAGTAAAAGCCTGCTATGGAACTAGACAAAGTTGTTGTTGTGTCTCCGTGGACAAAAATATATTCAGGTCTGTAATTCTGTAAAACAGATTTCAATGAATCAATTATAATCGATGTTAATGAGTATAAATTTTGGGCTGGTTTCATTAAGTCTAAGTCATAATCTACATTAATTTCAAAAAAATCTAAGACCTGATCAAGCATTTCTCTGTGTTGGGCTGTTACGCAAATTTTGGTAATAAATAAATGCGAATTTTTTTGAAACATTTTAATTACTGGAGCCATTTTTATTGCCTCAGGTCTAGTCCCAAAAATGAATAATATTTTTTTCATTTTGTTAGAGTGTTAAATTTGAAATTGGCTATTTATCATTCATTATTAAAGCTAAATCCGAATTAACCATTTCTCTAACCAGAAAATTAAGATCATATTTGGGTGACCATCCAAGTTTTTTATTCGCTTTTGTTGAATCTCCGATTAAAGTATTCACCTCTGAAGGCCTAAAATATAAAGGATCAATACACAATACCTCTTTTCCGGTTTCTAGTTGATATTTATGGTTTTTACATTTTGAAATATAACCCTTTTCATTAACTCCTTTTCCTTTAAATTTTAACTCGATTCCTACCTCCTCAAATGCCATTTTAACAAAATCTCTAACGGTTGTTGTTATACCAGATGCTATTACCCAATCCTCAGCTTTTTTTGCCTGTAAAATCATCCACATCATTCTTACATAATCCTTTGCATGTCCCCAATCTCGTTTGGCATCCAAATTTCCTAGAAAGAGTTTGTCGATTTTACCAAGAGCAATTTTAGCAACAGCTCGTGTAATTTTCCTTGTAACAAAGGTTTCACCCCGTCTTGGCGATTCATGATTAAAAAGGATACCATTACAAGCAAACATTCCATAAGCTTCTCGATAATTTTTTGTAATCCAAAACCCATAAATCTTTGCTACTCCATAAGGTGATCTAGGGTAAAATGGAGAGTTTTCATCATAGCATCCATTTGAATTTTTATTTTCTTGTATTCCTCCATATAACTCAGATGTGGAGGCTTGATAGATTCTTGTTTTTTTCTCAAGTCCAAGAAAACGAACAGCTTCAAGAATTCTTAAAGTTCCCAAAGCATCAACTTGACCAACATATTCAGGTATTTCAAAGGATACCTTAACATGAGACATTGCTCCAAGGTTATATATTTCATCAGGTTGACAATCTTTAATTATTTTGGTAATGCTCAAGGAGTCCGTTAAATCACCATAATGTAATTTGAGCTTTATGTTTTTTTCATGAGGATCCTGGTATATGTGATCAATTCTTTGAGTGTTTAGTGATGATGCCCTTCTCTTCACACCATGTACTTCATAGCCTTTTTCTAAAAGCAATTCAGCAAGATAAGAGCCGTCTTGGCCTGTAATACCGGTTATTAATGCTACCTTCATAATTTTAATTCTTTTAAACTATTTATGTTCTCTAAAAACCATTTGTAAGTTTTTTTAATACCAGAATCTAGTTCTGTTCTGTAGGACCATCCAAGTTCGTTAATTTTAGAAACATCTAATAGTTTTCTTGGGGTTCCGTCGGGTTTACTTAAATCCCATTTTATTTTACCCATAAACCCAACAGTTTTTTTAATAATTTTAGCTAAATCACTAATTGAAATGTCCTTACCCGAACCTACATTATAAATATTATTTACTAATTTATTTTCAATTGCAAATACTACCGCTTCAGCAAGATCATCAACAAATAAAAACTCACGTTTTGGCGTTCCTGTTCCCCATAATTTAACAAATGGTTTATTATTCTCTTTTGCCTCGTGAAACTTCCTAATCATAGCAGGTAATACATGCGAAGAATTTAAATCAAAATTATCATTAAATCCATACAAATTTGTAGGCATAAGACTCACATAATCTTTATTAAATTGTTTGTGTATTGACTCACAAGCTTTAACCCCAGCTATTTTTGCAATTGCATACCACTCATTTGTCGATTCTAACGAACCTGTTAACAAATATTCCTCTTTAAGTGGCTGTTGAGCTAGTTTTGGGTATATGCATGAACTGCCAAGAAAAATAAATTTTTCTACACCAGAATCGTATGCCCCCTGAATAAGATTATTTTGAATTTGTAAATTTTCCATTAAAAATTGATATGGATAATTATTATTTGCTAAAATTCCACCAACCCTAGCTGCTGCATTAACTACTATTTTAGGTTTATGATCTTTAAAAAGTTTATAAACACCTCTTTGATCTAATAAGTCAACTTCATTTCTGCTATATCCAAAAACATTGGTATATCCATTTTGGTGAAGAGCACGACATATAGATGAACCAACCATACCATTGTGTCCTGCAACATATATTTTAATTCCCTTATCAATCATAGTTTAAACAATTTGATTTATTCTTTAATGTCTTTTAAGAATTGATGCAAACTAACTTTCCAATTAGGAATTCTCAAATTATACAAATTTTTAATCTTTTCGGAATTAAGTGCACTATATTTTGGTCTATTTATTTTACTGTTGTAATGTAAAGTGCTTATGGGATTTAAATTGGTACTTATTTTTTTAAATTCGAAAATTTCTTTGGCAAATTCATACCAAGAGCAACTACCTTCATTGCAGTAGTGAAACAATTCAACGCTTTTATTGTCAATTTTTGGTATAATTTTCATTAGCATTTTTACCAAATCTTTTGCGTTTGTTGGTGATCCAATTTGGTCTTCAACTATATTTAATTCTTTTTTCTGTACAACATTTAATAATATTTTTTTAAAAAAATTAACTCCGTAAGAAGAGTAAAGCCAAGAGGTTCTGATAATTAAAGAATTTTCAGGGTTAATTTTAAAAATCTGAAACTCACCCATTAATTTTGTTAATCCATAGGCATTTAACGGGTTTGTCTTATCAGTTTCATCATAATAATAATTTTTAAAGCCATCAAAAACATAGTCGGTTGAAAAGTGGATCAATTTTATTTTATTTTCTTTAGCTACAGTTGCTAGATTTGCAACGGCCAGGTGATTTACTGCATCTGCTAATTCATTTTCAATATCAGCCTTTTCAACATTTGTATAGGCTGCACAATTAATAATAATCTCAAAATTGTTTTGATTAATATAATTTTTTACAAAGTCATGATCAGTAATATCTAAATCGGAGTGATTTTTGAAAAAAAAGTTATAGTTTGGATAATCAAATTCAAGAGCTTTAATTTGAGAACCAATCTGCCCATTACTTCCTGTTACTAATACTTTAATCATTTAAAAACTTGACGAATTGTAATATTCAGCGTGCTTGAATGCAGGTTGATTTTTGTCTTTATTCGATATACATAATTTCTCTGGACTTAATATCCAATTGATTTTTAAATCTTCATCGTCAAAAGCAATACCTCTTTCACTTTTTTTATTGTAGTAATTATCTACACTATATGATAAAACTGCTTCACTTGAAAGAACAACGTAGCCGTGAGCAAAACCTTTTGGTATTAAAATTTGTTTTTTATTTTCTTCAGTCAATTTTACGGCAATATGCTTTCCGAAAGTTGGGGAATCACTTCTAATATCAACAGCAATATCTAAAACTACTCCCTTAGTAACCCTTACAAGCTTGGTTTGAGCGTGGGGATTTTTTTGATAATGTAGGCCTCTCATTACTCCAAAACGAGACAAAGATTCATTGTGTTGACAAAAGTTAATTCTCGTACCGCTAAATTTTTCAAACATATCATTTCTAAATATCTCGGCGAAATATCCCCTATTATCAGAATATAAGTTTGGTTCACAAATAATTATGTCTGGAATGTCAAGTCTGGTGAATTTCATTTAGCTTTTCAAAATATTCTATGGTTTTTATAAGGCCAGAATTTAAATCTATAATGGGAGTCCAATTTAAATTTTTAGTAGCCAATGAAATGTCAGGCATCCTTCTTTTTGGATCGTCTTTAGGTAAGTTTTGAAAAATCAAAGTGGAACTAGACTTTGTTAATTTTAAAACTTTTAATGCAAGTTCTTTAATTGTAATTTCACTTGGATTTCCAATATTCACTGGCCCTGTAAATAAATCATCAGAATTCATCATTAAAATCATTCCTCTAATTAAATCGTCAATATACTGAAAGCTCCTTGTTTGTTTTCCATCACCATTTATTGTTATATCTTTTTCTTTGAGTGCCTGATTTATAAAATTTGAAACGACTCTGCCATCATTTACAGCCATATTTGGGCCATATGTGTTAAAAATCCTTACAATTTTAATTTTCAATTTATGTTCTCTAAAATAATCCATAAAAAGTGTTTCTGAACATCTTTTTCCTTCATCATAGCATGATCTATATCCAATTGGATTAACATTTCCATTGTATATCTCTTTTTGAGGGTGATGAAAAGGGTCTCCATAAACTTCACTTGTGCTAGCCTGCAATACCTTCGAATTATTTTTCTTTGCTAAACCTAAAATATTTATAACTCCAGCTGTACACGTTTTGATAGTTTTAATCGGATTATGTTGATAATGAATTGGTGATGCAGGACATGCCAAATTATATATTTCATCAATTTTATCTCTAAAAAAAGGCTCAATAATATCGTGATTTACGAATTCAAAATTTGAATTAGTTAACAATTCAGATATATTATCTAAAGAACCGGTAAATAAATTGTCCAAACAAATTACATTATGTCTCAATTCAAGAAGAGTCTTGCATAGATGTGACCCAATAAATCCTGCCCCACCAGTTACTAAAATATTTTTTATTTTATTTCCTTCCAATTCCTATGTAATTAAATCCAATTTTTTTTATGTTTTCAATTTCTAAAATATTACGTCCATCAAAAATATATGCAGGTTTTTTAGTTTTTTCATAAATTTTTTCCCAGTCATAATTTTTGAACTTATCCCACTCTGTCATTATCACGATTATATTATAGTCTGAAATATTCAAAAATGGTTCTTCGATAAAATTTACCAAGGACTTATCATAATCTGCATTTAAATTTGATAAATCGACATCAACCTGAGATTGCTTAACTTTTGGATCATATATATCAATCTCTAGATTTTTGTTTAGTAAATTGTTGGTAACATAAATCGCTGCAGATTCTCTTGAATCATTTGTGTTTTTTTTGAAAGCCCACCCAAGCAGTAAAATTTTAGGCTCCATTTTCTCATTTCTGATTAAATCAATGATTTTTTTGGAAAACCTATCTCTTTGGTGCTCATTAATAATAAGTACTTGTTCCCAATAATCAGCTACCTTTTCAAGACCTTCAGACCTGGCAATGTAAACCAAGTTTAAAATATCTTTTTGGAAACAACTTCCTCCGAACCCCACAGATGTCTTTAGAAAGCTTCTACCAATTCTCGAATCCATACCGATTGCCTTAGAGACTTCTTCAATATCTGCTCCGGTCTTTTCACAAAGTTCTGATAATGAGTTAATCGAAGATATTCTTTGAGCTAAAAAAGCATTAGCAGTTAATTTTGAAAGCTCCGATGACCACAAGTTGGTTGTAAGAATATTTTCTTTAGGGACCCATGAGGAATAAATTTTAACCAATAAATTAACTGCCTTTTGTCCTTCAATAGTATTATCTCCTCCAATTAATACTCTGTCAGGTATTTCTAAATCCCTCATTGCTGTTCCCTCAGCTAAAAATTCAGGATTTGAAAGTATTTGAAATTCAACACCATTATTATTTGATTTTAAGATATGTTTAATTTTTTCAGAGGTTCTAACAGGAACAGTTGATTTTTCAACAACTATTTTATTACTTTTTGAAACTTCTGCAATTTGTTTTGCACAGGCCTCAACATATTTTAAATCTGCTGCATACCCAATTCCTTCTCCGGATGTCTTTGTAGGAGTATTCACTGAAATAAATATCATATCAGCTTCATCAATATGTTTATTTACATCTGTTGAAAAAAATAAATTTCTACCTCTAGCTTCTTTCACAACTTTAGACAGACCAGGTTCATAAACTGGTAAATCTTTAGAATTCCATGCTTCTATTTTATTAGCATTCATGTCAACAACATTTACTTTAATTCTTGGATTTTTCTGAGCAATAATTGACATTGTTGGTCCTCCAACATAACCTGCACCTATACAACAAATATTTTTTATTTTCATTTAAAAAACTTTAAAACGTTTTCAATAATATAATCCTGATTAGAATTTTCTAATTCTGTATGTATTGGTAACGAAATTACCTCATCAGAAAGAATATCAGTATTTTTTAAAATTTGATTATTTCTGTATGGTTTTTGCTTGTGAATAGGGATCGGATAATAGATCATTGATGGAATTCCCAAATCATTTAAATAACTTTTTAATTCATCTCTTTCACCGTTTAAAATTCTCAAAGTGTACTGATGGTAAACATGACTTGATGATTCATGAACTTTTGGTGTTTGAATTTTATCAACATCTTCAAACGCTAAATTATAATTATTAGCCATGATTTGTCTATTTGAATTATACTCGTCCAAGTACTTTAATTTGATATTTAAAATTTCAGCTTGTATAGAATCTAATCTCGAATTACATCCAATAATCTCGTGATGATATTTGATTTTTTCTCCGTGATTTACTATCATTTTAATTTTTTCAGCTAAAGTATCATCATCCGTAAAAATTGCTCCTCCATCTCCATAACAGCCTAAATTTTTAGAGGGGTAAAATGATGTAGTTGCTATATGGCCTAGAGTTCCTGTAAATTTAATGTCTCCATTAGGAAATGTATATTTACAACCTATTGCTTGAGCGTTATCTTCTATTATTTTAAGATTATACTTTTTAGCAAGTTTAATTATCGGAGCCATATCACAAGATTGACCATATAAATGAACAGGAACTATTGCTTTTGTTTTATCATTTATGTGTGGTTCAATTAAATCTGATATGCTATTGAAAGTTTCTAAATCTACATCACAAAAAACAATCTTAACTCCTAGAATTGCTGCAGCTTCAGCAGTAGCAATGTAAGTCCAAGATGGACATATTATCTCATCCCCAGGTTTTAAATCTAATGCCATAAATGCAATTTGTAACGCGTCCGTACCATTTGCACATGGGATTACATTTTTAACTTTCAAATAAGATGATAGATTTTCTGAGAATTCCTTAACAATTGGTCCATTTACAAACCTGCCTGATTCTATAGTTGATATAATATTTCTGTCAATTTCATTCTTAATCTTTGAGTATTGACCCATTAAATCAACCATATGAATATTATTTTTTTTCATTTATTTTTTTTATGGCTTCGCCAACGTCAGTCACAATTATAACTAACAAAAATAACACTTATTTATTGCCAATTAAGCTAATTTTAGCTTAATACTATATCCAATAGATTTCAAATAGATCCAAATATTATTATTTGAAATTCTATTTACAATTCCTCTTTCGTTATTAAAAGATGGTAAACTAAAATTATCACCAACTTTAATATTCGAAAGTTTACTATTTATAAAGTTGTAATCTCCTTTTGAATATTTTTTTAAAAGATCAACTTCTGATTGCCTGACTACCGCCCTTTTGCCTAACCAAAACATATATCTGACAACTAATGAAGACTCAAAAACCTTATTAATATCTTTTTCTTCTATATTTACCAACAACATTGAAGGCAGTACCGGAAC
>Ga0160422_10000621_pt1 | contig 21690 bp, 20 predicted proteins | sample Fk160mmetaG_FD_108192 | JGI IMG/M metagenome (GOLD analysis project Ga0160422, IMG submission 108192) | Marine microbial communities from the Central Pacific Ocean - Fk160115 60m metaG | ecosystem: Environmental > Aquatic > Marine > Oceanic > Photic zone | place: The Central Pacific Ocean...
CAAGACAAGGTGCTAGAACAAGAAATAGTCGCCTCAATAAACCGATAACCAATTGCAAACTACTAACCTAACTTGACCTACACAGTTTCTCGGCATAAAAATAAAAATTAACCAGGGGAGCCTCTTTAATAGGCTGAGATGTTGACGAAGCGTCGAAATGGCAAATGTCGATGACCCTTAAAACCTGAAACGGGTAATGCCGTCGTAGGGAGTGTCTAACTTTCAAAATAATGCAAACTAGTCGGCACCTAATAAAAAACACAGGAACATAAATTTGAATGTCCACGCAAAATGAAATAGTAAACTCAATAATTAAATTTATAGACTCCGATTCGACAAACGAAAAAGAATTTAATGACCTCTCTATCCAAATATTTGCTTATCAATATGAAAATAACATTCCATTTAGGCAATTTGCGGTTCAACAGGGTTCAAGTCCCAGAACCGCGAAAACTTGGCGAGATATTCCACCTGTTCCAATAAACGCTTTTAAGAGTGTGTTTTTAAGTTGCTGTGAGCCCAGTAGCCTCGGCCGCACATTTATGACAAGTGGGACAACCCAAGATGGTATCAAAGGGAGAAGCTATCATCCAATATTAGATGTCTATGATGCATCGATGAAAAAAAATTTTAAAGAGAGATTTTTGGGTGACTTAGATGATTTGGAGAAAATAAAGATGGGAATTTTGTTCCCTGATGAAAGCAGCATGCCAAACTCGTCGCTGGCACATTATTTGTCATTGTCAATAAAACAATTTGGCACACATTGTAGCCGGTACTACCTCGACTCTCATGGAATAAATTTTGAACAACTCTTTAAGGACCTTGAGTGTGCCCAAAATACGAGGACAGCCTTTGCCCTTCTAGGCGCTAGTTTTAGCATTGTTCATCTTTTAGATAAGATGGAGCAAGAAAACCAAAGATTCAACCTCCCCGCTGGGAGCAGAATTTTAGATACAGGTGGTTTTAAGGGACAATCAAGAGAGATTGAGCAAGAGGACTTCTACAATCAGTTATCTACTGCGTTTGGTATTCCTCGGTCCAGTTGCGTAAATATGTATGGGATGACTGAATTGAGTACCCAGTTTTATGATAATGGAAATGAAACGTGTCCTGCTATCAAGACCGGGCCACACTGGATAAAAAGTCGAGTTGTAGACCCACTTACCAGAAAAGATGTCCCTAAAGGTAAACCAGGTGTTTTAGTTCATTGTGATCTAGCTCACTTCAACATCGTATCCACAATATTAACGGAAGATGCGGGAATTGAGGTGAATGATGGTTTTATTTTATCAGGGAGAGTAGATGGGGAGAACGCGAAAGGCTGCTCGATGGCTGTCGATGAATTCCTAAGAGCAACTAAATGAGATGACAAAATTTACTGAGAATGCCGGCCATATACCCGACTTTTTGCTAGCGGATATTAAGTGGCACCACCTTGAATTTGAAGACGGTGCCGACACTGTGCACGTTAAAGTGCCAATGCTAACGCCCGAACAATGTACTCAACTTTCTGATAAAATAAAAATCAGCAGTAATAATTTTTTAAGACAGGAAAAAGTTAGTGATATCGTTGAATTGATTGATAAAGCAATTGAAAGGCTATTAAACAGGGATGATCCTTTCAGAATTAAAGCCGAACAGCTTTTACCCATTGTCACTGGTTTTGATAAAGAAATGGTCCGACTTAGCCTGACTGACTATCTAAAAACCTTCAGAAAACCACAATTATTGAAATTTCTGAACGAAGACTTTCCAAATCCTAAAATTCTTGATGAATTTCAACCCGCTATTAAAGGGGGATTTGCCAAAGCGTTTGGACCTAATTGCTTACTTCATATATGGGCAGGCAACGTTCCAGGTTTGCCTTTGTGGAGTTTTATTTCTGGGTTGCTTGTGAAAGCTGGTAATATTGGCAAAGTATCCAGCTCTGAGCCATTGTTTGCATCATGGTTTGCCAAAATTCTTATCGAAATTGAACCTAAAATTTCTGACTGCCTAGCTATTCTTTGGTGGGAAGGCGGCAAACTCGAACAAGAAAATATACTATTAAGAGCTGCGGATGTTGTCCTCGCGTATGGGGGTAATGATCCTCTGAAACAAATTCAAGACCGAACACCGATTACTACACGCTATTTACCTTACGGACATAAAATCAGCTTTGGGGTTGTATCAGCGAATGTCTTAGACGCACAGAAGTCATGGTCTGTTGCCCACAATGCAGCTAACGACATCGCTCGCTATGATCAACACGGTTGTTATTCACCTCATATTTTTTTTGTTGAGCACGGTGGTCATATAAGTCCGCGCGATTTCGCGCAATACATCGCCAATGAGCTTTCATGCTTTCAAGAAAAGTTTCCAAGACGATCGCTGACTGCAAATGAGGCTATTGAAATAGCAAAATGGCGGAACCAACAAGAGGTACTCGCATTATCGCAACCGGATGCTGAGATATTCAGCGACAAGGATGGGGCTTGGACTGTTTGCTTTTCCGAATGCCCGGGTAAATTTTCACCTGGTGGATTAAATAGAACAATAAGGGTGGTATCAGTGAGCACTTTAGAGACCATTATCCCTCTGATATTACCTTATAAGAAATTTTTACAAACCGTTGGAATAGCAGCTACGCCTAAAGAACTATTTCAACTTTCCGAAACACTAGGCCGATCAGGTATAACAAGGATATGCGCTCTAGGTTCCATGACGAAGCCAGAGGCTGGTTGGCATCACGATGGAAGATATAATTTACTTGATCTAATAACGTTGACAGAAATAGAAAGTTCTGCTGAGACAGCATCAGAATTTTTTGCTAATTACACTGATTGACGTGCACCATGGGTTTCGTCTCAATTAAAGATATAAGTTTCTCGTATGACACTAACCAGACAATAATAAAAAATATCAGCTGGGATATACCAAAAGGTGAGTTTCATACATTAATTGGAAGAAGCGGTTGTGGAAAAACAACTTTTTTAAAAATCGTAGCCGGCCTCGTTAGTCCAACAAGTGGCAGAATTTCGATTGACGGCACAACAGTTTTAACCCCAAGTCATAGGACCGGTTTCGTTTTCCAGACACCGACGTTGCTTGAGTGGCTATCTGTAATTGATAACGTTTTACTTCCTCTAACTATTTCAAACAAAAAAAAACCTGAATATGTTGACCTCGGGTTGGACATCCTCGCAAGTATGGGACTTAAAAAACATACGCACAAGTACCCCAATGAGCTTTCTGGAGGACAACAAAGCAGAGTTTCGATAGCTAGGGCACTTATTACTGAGCCATCATTACTTTTAATGGATGAACCATTTGCATCTTTGGATGCTATGACCCGCCAAGACTTGCAAATCGATCTTCTCCGTTTATGCATGAAAAGCAAGACAACGGTTCTTTTTATAACACATGATATTTCAGAGGCAGTCTATTTATCAGATAAAATTGCGCTGATGAATTCGGGAGAAATTCGCCAAAACTTCCCTATAAAGATAGACAAACCGAGAAAAAATGAGATTCGTTATAGCGCATCATTCAACAATCTTTGCTCCGACATACATGATTGTTTAAAAGTATATCACGGTCAAACTGACGAGGCCAAAAACAAATGACTAAGATTTTTTCTTCGCTTTTATTTATTTCATTTATTATAGGCTGGGAACTTTTTTGCAACATATCCGGTGTTTCGAAATTAATTATACCCGCACCTAGTGAAATCGGAATAGTACTCTGGGATGGCTTATATAGAGGATATTTATGGTTACATATTTGGGTAACATCACTTGAAATGGCACTTGGATTGATAATAGGATGCTCGATTGGATTCATCGCCGGATTGGTGCTTGCTGAAAATAAGTTTTTACGGGATTTGTTGTGGCCATACATTTTAGCAAGCCAAGTTATACCAAAGCTAGCACTCGGGCCACTTTTCATAATATGGTTTGGTTTTGGTATGACTTCTACTGTTGTTATCACCGCACTGATTTGCTTTTTCCCGTTGCTCGAAAACACGTTCACGGGAGTTCAATACATTCCGCCTGAAAAAAGAGAATTATTCAGAATGCTTCGCGCATCAAAATTACAGACACTAATTAAACTAAAAATACCGCATGGCATGCCTACCATTCTTGCTGGCATTCGCGTTTCAGTTGTTTTAGCTCTAGTTGGTGCTGTCGTCGGTGAATTTTTAAGTGGGCAAGAGGGCTTGGGGGCAACTATTATTGCGGCCCAAGGCATGATGGATTCTGCTCTAATGTTTGCTGTTTTTGTGATCATCACAATTGTAGGACTTGTTTTTTACTTTGTAGCCACGGTCTTAGAAAGCTTTCTGTTACGTCACCATAAGGAAGGGACTTTCAATGGGAAATATTAAAATTAAATTTGCAAGCGCATTACTGTTTCTGACCTCTTTACTTTTTAATCAAGCGGCATTCTCCCTAGATAAATTTTCTGTAGCAGGTTGGAGCAAACCAATAAGCGAAATAACCAATCTTTTAGCTGAACCGGACAAAGGTTTTTTTAAGTCTAAGGGGATCGATTTGCGGTATGTTTCCGGAACGGGTGGCGGTTCGGCGATAACAAACATGTTATCGGGAGCAGCTGATATAGCGTTTACTGATCCTGCCTCTTTTTTTCAAGCTATCGATAAGGGCGAAAAGTTAGTCGCCATTTACAACATATATCCACAAAACGTTTTCAACGTAGTTTCCCCAAAATCTCGAAACATTACCAAGCCCTCTCATTTAAAAGGCAAAACAATCGGCGTTTATAGTTTATCAAGTGGCACGAGACAAAACCTTCAAGTTTTATTAAATCAAGTTGGTTTAAGTGAGAAAGATGTAACAATTAAGGTGACAGGTCTCTTGAATTTTGCACCTGTTATTCAAGGTCAGGTAGACGCGACTGCCGCAACTGACACAGGACTATTTGTCGGAAGGTTAAAGGGACTTAAAGATGTAAATGTGATAGAGGTTAAGGACTATTTAAATTTACCAGCGATATGTTCGTTGTAACAGAAGAGACATTCAGAAATAAAAAAGGATTATTACGCCGATTTCTCTCAGCCTACAGAGACTGCACACAGTGGATGATAAATAATCCTAATGAAGCTGCAAAACTCGCAGTAACAAGGGCTATAAACGGTCGCGACGAGGCTATAAATTTGGAAATAATAAAGCTAAGAAATATCTCCTCCATTTCTAAAACGACAAATAAAATGGGACTGGGTCATTTTGACCTAGATTTGCTTCAAAAGGGCGCCGCAACTTTTAAAAAATTGGGCTTAATTAAGAAAGGAATTGATATTAATAAGGTAGTTAAATCAGATTTGATACCCGATTAGGTTTAAGGCAGATGGACTTCCAAGGAAAAGTTGCCGTTGTTACCGGAGCGAGTCGAGGAATAGGGGCAGCTATAGCAAAAGCATTCGCTGAGGAAGGCGCGGCAGTAGCAATTAATTATAAAAGTAATAAAACCGCCGCCGATAATATTGTGCGCGAATGTGAAAACCTTGGTGGAATTGCTAGTAGCTTCAAAGCAGACGTTACTAAACATTGCAAAAGCCAATCTTTGATTGATGAGGTCCAATCAGAATTTGGGAAAATCGATATCCTAGTCAACAACGCATTTCGCGCTTATCAATTCGATCCCGATAGACGGGCAATGTTTTGGGATCTTGATTGGGATCACTACCAAGCACAAATTGAGGGATCCGTTTTAGCAACGCACAGTTTGTGTCGAGCAGTGTTACCCTTAATGCGGAAAAACACAACTGGAAGCATAATAAATATTACTAGTGATTTAATATCGCGACCCTCCATCCCGTATCACGATTATACCACAGCGAAGTCAGCTCTCACTGGGTTTAGCAAGAACTTAGCCACAGAATTGGGACCACTCGGAATACGTGTAAATTGCGTTGCCCCTGGCTTAGTGTATCCAACCGACGCCAGCGCAAATACAAAAGAAACTGTTAAGGATTTGATTATAAGCCAAACCCCTCTTCGAAGAATAGCAAACCCTAAAGATGTTACTGGGCCAGTTCTTTTTCTGGCATCTGACTGGAGCAGGTTTATAACCGGACAAACAATTTACGTGGATGGCGGGTTCGTAATGAACTAATTCAAAACTTGCCTAATTAGCTCAAAAGTTTGATCTGTAGGCCTGTTCACAAATAGTTACGAGGCGGCAGCATACGTTAGCGCGTTTGGGCTGCAACATTGGAAAGCGTCACAAGAGAAGCCAAAGCGCATTACTGCTATACGTTGAACAGCCCTCGAAAGAGGGCTTTTTTATTGCCTGATAACATCCGGAATAAGCGATAGGTGCTGCACAGCAATGCATTGTGATATGTTCTTCGGTTACTAAAAAGTTAACTTTTTAGCTAAGTATATGATTTCATAAATAATGAGATAGGTGCTCTATCCAATTAAGCTAAGGCGCCATCACAGCAAAGTAGTCCATAAGCTAAGATAGAATCGATATTTGTAACGAAAAATTCCTTAATTGTAATTGCTCTTTAATTTACAAATTCATCGCACACCATCAATTCCCATTTCGCGAGAACTTACGTCACTTTTTAGGTTATTTTTTTTGAATAAAATAAGGACATTTTGAATACGGCTGGAAAAGAGAATTTGTATCCTCAAAGCTTATTACTAAAGATCCCACAAAGCAGTTTTATCATGGTCCGAAGAATAATTAAGGACCAAAAAACCGATAGGGTACGATATAATTTGCTTGCAGATGAATGGACGGAGTGCCAATTGCACATAATATTGCCCATTCATTGCAAAGCGATGGTTCCAACTTGGCAGCTGATATAAACAGAGAAATCACTAGTTAGCACCATTCAAGCGATCTAAACGAGACGCGCTCCATGGTTTTCATGTGGCCGAGATCCCCCTGCAACCTGAAGGTTATAACGGGTATGTTAATGCGATCAAAATTTTTTTATGCCTAGGAGGCAAACAGGCTAGTCCCTGAACGCTAAATTTCAATAAACATAATAAAAGTGTTTTACAGGAAAAGAAGAAAGTACTTAAAGCAATGTTATATGCGGACAGTCACGTATCGGATGCGGTTTAACGCAAACATCTACCTCAAAGACATCCTTTACTAGCGCTGGGCATACAACTTGAGCTGGCGTTCCTTTTTTGATCACTGCCCCCTTTTTTAAAAAATAAATTTCATCTGCAAACATGCACGCTAAATTCAAATCGTGTAAAATCACAAAAACTCCAACTCCACGCTTCGCTGCTGATCGAACCGTAGATAGTAGTTTTTGCTGATGCTTAAGGTCTAAGCTTGAAATTGGTTCATCTAGGAGTAAAAATTTATTTAGGCGGTCGATCTCATTACCAAAACAGTTTATTTGTGCCAGTACTCTGGCTAACTGAACACGCTGGGATTCCCCACCCGACAAACTACTGTAGTTCCTGTTTATAAGATGCAGTGCGTCTGTTTTTTCCAATGCCACTTCAGCAATTTTTATCTCGGCGTTACTAGAAGCATTGATATTTTGCGCAGATCTTCCGAGAAGAACTACATCCAAGCAGTTGAAAGAAAAATCAAGTTGTATATTCTGCGATAAAACAGCGCGACGAATTGATAAATTGGCTGGAGTCCAATTTTGTATTTCAATTCCGTCGATTCGTATGGTACCCAGATCAGGAGATATTGCGCCAGACAGTATTGATAGCAGACTGGACTTTCCGGCCCCATTAGGCCCCACCACAGCGATAACTTTTGCGTATGGAACTGAAATTGTTATGTCGTCTAAAATTTGATTTCCATTGCGACCAAGGCATATTTTTTCTGCAACAAGCATTTATTTAACTTGATACCTTTTTTGACGCATGATTAGCCATAAAAAAAATGGCCCGCCAACACAACTTGTCAAAATACCGATGGGCAACTCTGCTGGCCAGACAATATGGCGGGAAATAATATCAGCAGTTGTCAGCAAACCAGCTCCTAATATAACCGAGCAGGGCAGAACAAACTTATTATTTGATCCAAAAATTAAGCGGATCAGATGAGGCACAACGAGGCCAATAAACCCTATAATTCCGGTTAAAGCAACGCACGCTCCCGTAATTAAAGCCACTAGCACTATTATAACTATTTTTGTTTTTTCAACGTAAAACCCTATATAAAAGGCTTCCCGTTCCCCCAGAAGCAATGCATTTAGGTGTCTTCCAAGAAAAACTAAAAACGTTGACGCAACTATTACAATTGGAGCAATGGCTAAGACCTTATACCAAGTGACACCAGCTAAACTTCCCAACAGCCAAAAGTTTAAATCTCGCAGCTGCTGGTCATCACTGGAAAAAATCAAAAATCCAAGACCTGCAGATGCTAATGCATTTATAGCGATACCCGTTAATAACATCGTTGAGATGCTTGTCTTACCTTGATAGGAAGCAATAATATACACGCAGAGGGTAGCCACCAACCCACCAGTAAATGCACCTAATGGTAAAATCAGATGATTCAATTGGTTTGGCAAAAACGCTAAGTCATTTACTCCGAGTACAATAATTGAAACAGCGGCGAGCGCAGCTCCCGAGGACACGCCTATAAGCGAGGGATCGGCGAGAGGATTTCTAAATAAGCCTTGAAGTGCAGCACCTGATATTGCTAGACCCCCACCAACAAGGACACAAAGGATAGTTCTGGGCAGCCTGATGCCAAGTAAAATGACTTCGTCCCGTCGCACGATATCGCTTAAGATCTCAAATCCTAGGGCCTTCCCAAAAACAATGAACATCTGACTTATTGGTATCTTTACTGAGCCAAAAACAAGTGAGCCACAGACTGCGCCCAACATTATCAGTATTAAAAAACCAATGAGGCAAGGCCTTAAAAAATAGATTAAATCCTTGGACAAACGTAATCTTCTCTGCTTAATAACATCATCGCGCCCGATATTCTTTTCCACTAAAAGAGTGACAGATTTTCAAAATTTCAACTCAGGGTATAGTTGGGAACCCAGCTCCTCCAAAGCTTCATCTATTCGCAATCCAAAGCCAAGAAGCAAAAGCCCATCCATTACTATAATGTTTTTGTTTTTAGCCGCGGGTGTTATCGATAATCCTGGTATTTCTATCAGTTTATCAATTCCCCCGATCATCCCTAAAGATCTGTTCGTCGTTATAATAAAGTCTGGAGAAGCTGTCACGGCGACTTCCGGCGACAACGGCTTGTAGCCTTCAAAATCTTCAATCGTGTTTTGCGCACCAGCAATTGAGATGATGCTATCCGCTGATGTATTCTTTCCAGCTGCCACTGGTGAGCCGCCCCTACCAAAAGAAAGTAGAAGCAACACGCGAGGCCTTGTGTCGGCCTTGGCAATAGTGTCTATACTAGGCTTTAGTCGGGCTCGTAACTCGTTCACAAGCTTTTCCCCCGCCTCTTGTTTATTAATTGCCGAGGAAATTTCTTGTATCTTTGCATAGACACCTTCCAGGGAAGGTTCATCTGAAATTAGGTTGATGTCTTGCCCCGCATCTCTTACTTGATCTAAAACTACCAGTGGACCAGAGTCTTCGATAGCTAAAACTTTTGTAGGGTCAAGCGATAATATTGGCTCAGCAGACAGCCTTCGCATATACCCTATATTTGGCTTTGTAAGAGCTTCCTTTGGGTAGCGACTGGTGCTATCAACTGCAACTATTTCACTGCCGCTTCCCAAAGCATAAAGTATTTCTGTAACCGTTCCACCGATAGAAACAATGCGCATATTGCGAGTTTCCGAGTTTTCATTTAACGGCGCCGCAGGTTTTGCATCTGCCAATGCAAAAAAATTGCCTAGGGAAAGTCCAAAAATGAATATCGTCGCCGCCAGATGTAATAGAGCGTTCAGCGATTTAAAACGATGCATGTTTCATCTCGTATAATAAATCTACATAAAGAATTGATTTAAATAATATGCAAAATTTACCAATTCCAGGTGTAAGAGACGGTTCCCTTAATATTACGCCCAGGTTCCACCGCACTAGTATCCACCCGAGAATAAGACTTGTCCAACACGTTATCAACCCCGGCTGTAACCCGCCAGCCATTTAGGCCATTTAGTTTTGGTGTCCAGATAGCAAAAAGATCGTGAACTGCGTACCCAGGTCGCTTGTTGCTCACGTCATCCACGTTATCGAATTCGTTTGCAACGGTACTCTTCCAACCTAAAAACGAGGAAATTTCGGGCAACTTGGCACCGATGTTAAATGTAAATTGATCGGGCGTCAGCGAGCCAAGTTTTCCACCGTTTCTATCATTTTTCCCATTAATAGATGAAAAACCCGCACCTACGACTAACCGCTCATTTTCATATCCTAACTCGACTTCAGCGCCCCAAAGGGATGCCTCAGGCACGTTGTCAGAATTTGTTGTACCATCACAATCTCCCCGAATAAAGGGACTACACCCCCTAAACGGAGCGGGTTGATTTACTGTTATATCAATAAAGTTGTCCATTTTCGATCGAAACTTTGAGCCTTTTAGTTGCAGTGTGTCACCATCTTGAAAAAGGTGCTGCAAGTTAATACCAATGCCCGCTTCTAGCGTTTCTGTTGTCTGCGGTTTCAAAGCAGGGTTGGGAACAAACCGATTCACGGCAACACTCCCTCGTCCAAGCGGAATAGCAAAATGTGTCCCTGTTAAATACAGTTCATCAGATGTTGGAGCTCGAAACGCCTCAGAGTAACTTCCAAATACATTAAGCCACTCTAGTGGCTTATAGGTAACACCAATTTTTCTAGAAGACTTATCATCTTTGTTCGAATCAGCCAATTTACTTGAGGTCTCATACTGATCATATCTTAATCCAGGTATTACTAATAATTCACCGGGGATTAGATCAAAGGGATCTACTAGCGATAATTCCGCCTGAAAGAAAACTCCCAAGAAATCTGATTCAGCATCAGGAACGCCGTCTAACTCGTCACCGTTTTTGGATCCATCTTGCGTATTTCTATTAAACTCAATGCCATAGGTGAAGAGTGAGTCCGCAAAATTAGAAATAATGTATCTAGACCGATTATCTAGACGCAAGCCTTTTGTATCTAAGTAGCGACTTAATTCGTCGCCAGCTGCATGAGGACGAACCTCTTCAGAGAGAACTTTTATAACTTTAGTTTCAGTCCTGTATACTGAGAAATCGATGTCGAATAATTTATTTGACGGGTTTTTGTAGGCATATTTGGCAATTAATGTATTCGAGTAAATATCTTTGTTCGTTCTATCGTCTCCACCTAACCCCTGGCCATTTGAAGGCTCCTCTGCGTCATTATTAAACGAGGTGATTGATACGCCGAGAGAATGGAACTGATCAAGCTCCAGCTTAGTTTTGAAGAGAGCATTTATTATTTCATCTTCAGTATTCGTAAGATTCGTCTCATTGCCCAACTCGATTGAGCCTGAACTCCTTTTGGTAACGCCAGAAATGAAAGCGATTTGTTCTGTCGCTCTCACAGCACCTATAATTGTTGCTGCTCTTTCGTTATTTACATCCTGATAGCCTGCACTGAAGCGAACCGCAGTTTTGTCTTCATCTTTTAGTAAATCCGATGGGTTAAGCGTTCTAAACTCTATCACTCCCCCTAGCCCGCCGCTTCCATAAAGCGCCGACGCGGGCCCTTTTAGGACCTCCGCCTCTTTAGTGAAAGACGGATCAACAAAGAAACGGCCGTCATGTGCGGAACCAAAATTTTGTCTGGCACCGTCTAATAAAATAATTACATCGGCCCCACTAACACCTCTTATACTTGGCTCTTCACCTGTACGTCTTGGACCGCGGGAAAATTGCAAATTTGGGATAAGCTTCAATACATCGTCAATCGTCGAAGCCTGACCAAATTGTGCTTGACTATTTGTGATCCGGGAAACCATGCCGGGGAAATCAAATGCCCTTAAAGGATTTTTTGTTGCGGTAATCGTTATTGGATCGGTTATTCGCGTCGTTTGAGTTGTTTGTGAACCTTCTGTACTTACTTGTTGCGCCAAGGCATTGTTTAAGATTGAACTGAAGGCACAGATAACAAAGAGCACAATTAAAGCTCTAAAGGCAAAAATATTCATCGTATTTATCCACATACTAATTACGCTACAACTTTTTAAATCCAGAGAGGTGGTAGCTTTCCTTTGGAAAACACAAATAACTGTTTCGTGCAAAAGCTATCATCACATAGATCACTGAAACAAAAATTGAATCTTCGTTTATTATTGCAATTAATAATCATTCGCAAGATAATTCTATTTCACTTTGCGATTATCAGATCCGCAAAATTGGACATCACATTAAAAAGACTAAAAGCGAGATCCATGGATACCTTGTCGACCTTAAAAGAAAATTTAATGTATCTTTTGGAACTTGGGGGTTCTGTAATGCTTGTACTGATGGTCCTTTCTATTATTGGAACTACAGTTATTATTGCTAAGCTTTGCCAATTTTATTCCATAGAGTTGTTTAAAGGCTCACCTGCCCGAATAATTTTAAACAATGTGGCTAATCAGCCCGATAAAAATGTGTCCTACCATCTTGAAAAAAGCCGACACCCCGTTTCAGGTGTAGCGCTCTGTATTTTAAATGAACTAAAACAACCCAAAAGTGATCCATCGCTTGGCGAAAAAGAGGCAATTCGCGTGGGGAATCAGAAACTTTCTCAAATGGAAAGTGGTCTTTGGTTGCTAGAGTTGATTGCTACCATTAGTCCGTTACTTGGTCTTTTTGGTACAGTACTAGGTATGGTGGATGCCTTCTACATGCTTCAAGAAAGCGGGTCGAATGCTGACCCCAGTACTTTATCTGGTGGAATTTGGCAGGCACTTTTAACCACAGCTGCAGGTCTCATAGTGGCCATTCCCGCACTAGTGTCGTTAAAATGTTTCGAGCGTTTAAAGTCAGTGACATCTGACGAAATGGAAAATATTGCCTCAGTGCTTTTAACCTTCAAACACAGTCATCCCAAAAAAACCAATTGAAGAACCTGAACAGATTACAAATGCAACTTTCACTATTAAAAAGACATAAGGTTTCAAAATCAATTATAAAGCTTACCCCACTGATAGATGTTTTGTTTATTCTATTAATTTTTGCCATGCTAGTTACAGATCATCAAAAATTTCGGCAAATTAATTTATCGGTAAGTACTCACAGCAACAATGAAAGTCAGATCACTTTAGATGAATTAGTCATTCATATTAGAATGGATGGCGAACTTTTTATAGAGAACAAACGCTCTACATTAGTCTCCATTTTAGAGACCATAAAACACAAACAAGAAAAAAAACCTAATGTTTCAATATTACTTTCTCCAGACAAAGGCTTGCCCTTCTTTAAATTCATTAAAGTAGTCGATCAAATGCAATCATCGGGGATAATTAATTTCAATATTATTGGCAACGGTAAATAATGTTTCGGAAAAACAAAGCCAGTGCCCTGGGTTCTCCTCATGATGAAAATACACTTCCGCTCATTAATATTACTTTCTTATTACTCGCTTATTTTATTTTATTGGGTACATGGCATAAAAATGAACCTGTCGATTTTGAATATGCCACTTCGTCAACCGGTAAAACTATTAAGAAGGAAGGGTTAGAACTAACAATAACAGAGCATGGAATATTTATTATAAACGGAAGAAAGTATGATGCTGATGAACTGGTAACGAAGCTAGATTCTTCTGTCGTTCGCAAATACAATAGGATTATAGCGATCAACGTTGATAAAGATTCAAAAATGGGAGTTATAACAAAAGCAATCTCCACATTTAAAAGGCTTGGTTTTGTTAAATTAGCTATAATCACAAAACAAGACCATCCATAATTAGGATGTCATTTTATCACTCATCAATCGCGCTCTTTCTAGCAATCGGATTACACACGATTTTACTCTCTGCCGTCCCTGCCAAGCTTAATCTAGAAAAAGAAGTGCACAATAAAATAGATTCTAATATGTCTTTGAATTTTCATTACTTTCGAAGTCCACTCAAAAAAAAACCCGTTTCGTTGATGAACTCGGCGCCTTTAACAAAAAAAGTACCGCAAATACAAGCTGAGAGATTTTTAACTAAGGAAACGATTAAAAATGTACCGTTGCCCGCGCAGCGAACAAAATCTGTTGAGGCGTTTCCGACTAAACTTCAAACCAACATTACTCCTAAACAGAGGCTAATAGGTCAAAATTCTAGATCCATAAACGAACGAAAAAAAATTGAGCCGCAGGAGCACAAAAAAAAACCGAGGTCAACAAAAATGGCTACTGGTCACACACTACCATTGAACAAAAACAGGCAGGAGCCCTCAAAAGAGCCCGCAAATATTTCGAATGAATCTTTCTCTAAATTCAATCAAAGTGGATTGAATCCCCAAAGCACCAAATCAGAAAAGAAACAGAATACAAGACAACTTACCAATGAGAAAAATCATACCAAGCAAAGCGAGGGCGATTATATCGAATACGTAAAGAAAACTCTTGATAGAAATAAAACTTATCCCGCGCGCTCTTTACGTTATGAAGAAGAGGGCAATGTAATGATAACTTTTAAAATATTTAAGACTGGTGCATTAACTGAATTGCGGATCAAATCCTCATCGGGCTTCCCAAGTTTAGACCGACAAGCGATGCAAATTGTAAAGAAATCAAGCCCATTTAAACATTTTCCTCCAGATTTCACCAAGAATTTATTGACGATAGAGGTGCCAATGGAGTTCAAATTACGTTAGAAAAAGACGTAGCGCGTTTAGAACTTCCTATTGAATAATAGTCTCTTCATATTTCGCCAAAACAATATGGTGCTAGTCCCTGCATTCTAAATTTAGCAACAACAGAAAAAGGATAAATTAGTTCACGAACTTAGTCTAAGCCTGCTTAAGCCAATTTGAAATAGTAGTGGCCAAAGTTTCTGGAGTTGAGGGGCTTCAGCTCTGCTAAATTTGTCTGTAATATGGCCGCAAAATTACTAAATATTGCAGTCAATCTATCGTTAATTTAATTTTGTTCTCTGCCTAAGGGAATCATCTTTTTCTCCTCCATTCCTGTAGATACTGTGTCTTTGAAGTATGGAGGTTAAGTTTTTTGCTAGGGTTTAGTGGCTTTTTTATTTTATCGACAAGTTATGAGTAATCTCTCAAAAAGCGAGAGAAGTTTTTCATTATAAACGGACGCCGCTTCATATATTAAACATTTCTCGAATTAAGACGGTCCCACGAACGCTCTTTTTTTTGCATATCAATGCAATCAAGTCTTTCGTGACTCTTTGCTTTAATTACTTCACTAATTTGTCTTCCGTTTTCAATTCAAAATCCGACGCGTGATGTCTTTCGTGGAGTTGACTTGATAACTCGCCATTAACACGATTGACCATACGCCCACGTTGCACAGTATTGCGAGCATCAATTTTTTTAGTCCAGTCCATTAAATTAGTATAACTTTCAACGTCCAAAAATTCAGCAGCATTATAGAGTCTGCCTAACGCTAATTGGCCATACCATGACCATATCGCCATATCGGCAATCGTATATTCCGAGCCAGCTATAAACTCGTTTTTCGACAACCTTTGATCTAATAGATCAAGCTGCCGCTTTGTTTCCATGGCGAACCGATTTATCGGATATTCAAATTTTGCTGGAGCATATGCGTAAAAATGCCCGAAGCCACCCCCGAGATAGGGTGCACTCGCCATTTGCCAAAACAACCATGACATGCACTCCGTTTTTTCGATAGGATCTTCAGGTATAAAGGCACTAAATTTTTCAGCTAGATATAATAAAATCGCGCCGGACTCAAATACCCGCTGTCCACCTTGAACACTGCGATCCAGTAACGCCGGAATTTTAGAATTGGGATTTATCTCTACAAAACCGGAACTAAATTGTTCACCATTTCTAATTCGACATAACCAAGCATCGTATTCAGCCCCAGAGTGCCCTAAGGCCAACAGCTCTTCGAGCATTATAGTTACCTTTACTCCGTTAGGTGTAGCTAGCGAGTAAAGTTGTAATGGGTTATCGCCGACCGGCAGAACTTTTTCATGAGTAGCCCCAGCAGTAGGCCGATTTATCTTTGCAAAAGCGCCGCCATTTTCCGCATCCCATTTCCAGACCGTTGGTGGTTGGTAATCGGTTGTATCACTCATTCATTTATTCCTTTATCTAAACAAATTCCAAAAGATCGTCAGCTATATCAACGTATGCTAGCAACTTCAAAGCAAGTCTTCCTTATAGTCCAACGAGGGGTTTTATTAATCCACCGGCGCCCAAAACGGTCCTGGCTCCTTTGGCCAGAATGGATTTGATACCTTAGTGAAAGCTATATTTGCAAAATCAGGGGGAATATCCCCTGGAGCATTTATATACCCAATTTCTTCAGCAATCGGCTCAAAGCCTGCGTAGAAATGCTGACTAGATTTAACAACAATTCCTTTATAAGAACTAGGGTCAATACCAAGACAAGTCATACCATCTGGATGAAAAACTTGGGTTCGCTTACTGGTTAACACTACATCAACTCCGGCATTACCTCGCAACCAAACCGCCGTACCCATTGGAGTTTTTGTATCACCGAACGTTTGAGACGCGTCCTCTTTAATAGATTCCACAGTGCACTGAAGATCTACGGGCATTCCGGATGAGGGACCTGTTTTTCCCCCAACCCTAATTAAAATATTTTGTCCCTCGCCAGCCTCAACAGCAATCCTGACAGCTACAGGGTCCCAAAAATAGGCAACCAGTAGCTTTTGATCGCCCCGTTCCAATGCTCTAGCCAAAACGAATGTAGAGTCAGAGGGCGCTCCTCCACCAGCGTTGTCTGCTACATCAGCCATTATTGTAAGTCCAGAATTTTCGCTTATTAATGATAAAGCCTCATCAATACTTAGTGTTGGCTGTAAAAGTTGATCACGAGCTTTCCAAATACGATCTCGCAAACCGGCAGCAACGACGTTGCCTTTCTCTTCATTATCATCTGAAACGACCAATACCTTTGCGGTGGTATGAGGCACGTCTTGCCAAGGGAAACCATGGGCGAAAGAAACCGATAAAATTCCCTCTTCGTTTTCAAGCTCTCTCATATAAGCAACTATGTCAGCCATTTTTGGGTTCGATGTTCGAAATTTATTTATCATGTGACAATCTAAGACGGACATTTTTGGAGTGATAGCCCCTAAGGCGGCTCCACTTGCTAGATCAAATACTTCTTCAGCACGAGCACCAATGTCCGTATGTGGATAAAGCTTGAACGTTACAAACAAGTTGGATTTTTCAACCATTCTTGGCGTTACCGAGCAGTGCAAATCAAGCTCTGCCGCTATAACAGTTTGATCCCCTACTAATTGGCGAATGCAGCTAATCAAATCGCCTTCACAATCTTCGTAACTTTCGGCAGTCATAGCTCCATGTAAAGACAGTAAAACAATATCTACTTCTCCCGCTGAACGTAGATCTGACAACACTTTATCCCGGAGGTCTTCATAAACTGAGTCCAATGTTTTACCCCCAGGTTGGGCAAATGCGGCAACGCTTTCTATCACCTCATAATTTCTTTCCTCAGACCGCTTGCGCCATATGTGAAGGGGAAGTGAGAATGTATTCGGCTCATTATCCGTAGCGTCTCCATAAAAAAGCATTGTTTCCTCAAATGTCTTCCAGCCAGTTGGCAAATTGGAGAACGTATTCGTTTCAGTGCCTAGGCAAGCAATGAAGACTTTCACAACCATAACTCCTTTAATATTTCGCTACTATTTAAGCATTTATCATATAAGAGGCGTTTTTATAAATGTTTATCGAAAAGAAACGTCTCATAAAACTCAGAAAAAATCTGAAAATACTTTATTAAGGTGCATACTCAAAAACAAAGCAATCCAAAGTGTCAGCTCTTTTCAAATTAAAAATTTGGAAATTATGTCACCGACAATGCATGCAAATGTGAGACGCGTCAAATTTTGCATCGTAGTGCGCCCTTTTTAACAGCATAAACTGTAGCGACTTTAACTAGTTATTAGTTGAGAATGTATAGGCTTTGCAATCGACTTGCTCTTCTATTCGTCTGCAGGTTGTAATAGTTAAGAAGCAATGTAGAAACTATAAAACGCAGTTGTCACAATAAGAAATAGCGTCGCCAGGAATGATGAATAACTTGCAAACAACCGAAGTATTACAGCGTGCACGCGGCATTGCAGACCTAGCATTTGATAAACAACAAATAGCCAGAATGTATCAGGCTGGCTCAAGTAAAATACTGCTGCCGAAGACCTACACCCCACTAAAAGAAGCTGTGTTCATTAATACAGCAGGGGGAATTACCGGGGGAGACAAGTTTGAGATAAAGTTAAACCTTACATCGTCAAAAATCGTAGCAACAACTCAAACTGCAGAGAGGCTTTATAATAGCATTGGCTCTACCGCCAAAGTTAACATTCATCTCAACATCGATAAAGCATCGACCCTTCATTGGCTCCCGCAGGAAACCATTGTTTTTGATGGTGCTTTAATTGATAGGAATATCAGGGTCGATATGGCAGCTACTAGTGATGTGGTTTTCCTAGAAACAATTATCTTTGGTCGCCAAGCTATGGGTGAAATAGTTCAGAACGGCGAATTTAAAGATAATTGGCGATTTTATAGAGACGGCACTTTATTTCACTCTGAGGTTGTTTATTTAAAAAGTGATATAAGTCAACTTTTAAAAGAGTGCGCTGGAGGCAATGGAACGACTAGTCTCTCAACAATCATAGTCGCAGGTAAAAAGGCAGAATACAAAAAAAATAAAGTAATGCCGCTTGTAGACCGGTTCAAATCTACTTTCGGCATTTCATATTGGGTAGAGAAGTTAGTAGTGAGAATGCTGAACTCAGATCCATCTATCTTAAGAAAAGAAATAAACGTTCTCTTACAAGAACTACTTGAACAGCCACTACCACAAGTTTGGCAGACGTAATTAGAAAAAGGATAAGTTATGAAACTCAGTCCGCGCGAAAAGGATAAATTGCTTATTTCAATGGCAGCAATGGTAGCCCGAAATCGTAAAGAGCGAGGTGTGAAATTAAACTACCCTGAAGCCATGGCTTTAATTAGTGACTTTGTTGTTGAGGGAGCCAGAGATGGGAGATCTGTTGCAGATTTAATGGAGGCTGGTGCCCATGTCGTCACGCGGGGTGACTGCATGGACGGTATTCCTGAGATAATTCATGACGTGCAAGTAGAAGCCACCTTTCCGGATGGCACCAAACTTGTAACAGTTCATAACCCAATACGATAAAAGGTAAGAATAATATGATTCCAGGCGAAGTAATAACGGCGGACGGTAATATCCTTCTGAATGAAGGGCGTTCAGAACTAGAGATCAACGTTTCAAATTCTGGTGACCGGCCTATCCAAGTTGGTAGCCACTACCATTTTTTTGAAACGAACGAAGCATTAATATTCAACAGAAACGAGACCAAGGGCATGCGATTAAATATAGCTGCAGGCACTGCCATTCGTTTTGAACCAGGTCAGACGCGTCAAGTGCGATTAGTTCCATTTTCCGGTGAGAGAAAAATTTTTGGGTTCCAGAAAAAAATTATGGGTGAGTTATGATGGCAAACAGTATTTCGAGAAGATCTTATGCTGACATGTATGGGCCAACCGTTGGCGATAAGGTGAGGTTGGCAGATACCGAACTTTTTATAGAAGTAGAAAAAGATCTAACGTCTTACGGGGATGAAGTTAAGTTTGGCGGAGGAAAAGTTATTAGAGATGGGATGGGACAATCCCAAATATCTCGCTCCAAAGGCGCAGTAGATACGATTGTAACGAACGCGCTGATTGTTGACGTAACCGGTATTTTCAAGGCGGATATTGGAATAAAAGACGGTAAAATTTGTGCAATAGGGAAAGGCGGAAATCCAGATACGCAAAGTAATGTGGATGTAATTATCGGTCCGGGCACGGAAGTTATAGCCGGCGAAGGTAACATTGTAACTGCTGGCGGTTTTGATAGTCACATTCATTTCATTTGTCCACAGCAGATCGACGACGCGTTGCATTCAGGTATAACAACAATGCTTGGAGGTGGCACCGGACCCGCCCATGGTACTCTTGCAACAACTTGTACGCCGGGACCTTGGCATATAGAACGCATGCTGCAGTCAGCTGAGCATTTTGCTATGAATCTTGCATTTGCCGGAAAGGGGAACGCGTCTCTGCCTCATCCTTTAGAAGAACAAATTATTGGAGGTGCATGCGCACTTAAACTGCATGAAGACTGGGGGACTACACCAGGTGCGATAGATAACTGTTTATCAGTTGCCGAAGAATTAGATGTTCAAGTCATGATACACACCGATACGCTTAATGAAAGCGGATTTGTCGAGAATACATTGAAGGCTATAGACGGCCGCACAATACACGCCTTTCATACGGAGGGTGCGGGTGGTGGACACGCGCCCGATATTATTAAAGTTTGTGGTGAGAATAATATTATCCCCTCATCAACAAATCCAACTCGTCCTTACACTGTGAATACGCTAGAGGAACATCTAGATATGCTGATGGTATGCCATCATCTCGATAAATCAATTCCCGAGGATGTGGCTTTTGCTGAGAGTCGAATCAGACGAGAAACCATTGCAGCCGAAGATATACTTCATGATATGGGGGCATTTTCAATTATTGCCTCAGATAGTCAGGCTATGGGAAGGGTCGCGGAGGTAATCATCAGGACCTGGCAAACCGCTCACAAGATGAAGCAACAACGGGGACGTCTTTCTGAGGAACCAGGAGATAATGATAATTTTCGGGTCAAGCGATACATTGCCAAATACACCATAAATCCCGCTATATGCCATGGCATTTCAGCGCACATAGGTTCAATTGAGATTGGTAAACGAGCCGATCTCGTAATTTGGAATCCCGTCTTCTTTGGTGTTAAACCTGAAATGGTTCTGCTGGGAGGGAGTATTGCGGTATCTCAGATGGGCGATCCTAATGCATCCATTCCTACGCCCCAACCTGTTCATACAAGACCAATGTTCGCCTCGTTTGGACGCTCTGTAGAAAAATCAACTGTCACCTTTATTAGTCAAAGGGCCGAGGACGAGCGGCTTTCAGACCGGATAGGATTAGTTAAAGAGACTTTGCCGGTACAAAACACCAGAGCTATATCAAAATCAGATATGTTGATGAATAGCTATCAACCCGAGATTCAAGTCAATCCTGAAACATATGAAGTCCGAGCCGACGGTGAATTGCTTACGTGCGAACCGGCCACGGAATTACCAATGGCTCAAAGATATTTTTTATTTTGATGCTAGGAAGATAAGACATGAATATCGCTCACGAAATCGCAAAAAATATAAAAGCAGATTGTATTGATGATTTGATTGATTTGGACTACGAAGGGCGCTTTTTAAGGCGCAAAAAATTAGTAAGTAACAAAGGTGAAGAATTTCTTGTTGAATTACCAGAAACCCACTCGCTCTCTGAGAATGACAGCTTCCTCCTCAATGATGGTCGTGTAATAGGAATAAAACTGAAGCCCGAGCCCCTTTTAAAAATTACACATAGAAATCTCGCCCAAATTGCATGGCACATTGGTAATCGACATACCCCGTGTCAAATTGGGAAAAATTTCCTACTTATTAAAGAAGACCATGTCCTAGAAATAATGTTAGAAAAACTAGGAGCTCAAACCGAAAAACTAATTGCGAAGTTCACCCC
>Ga0160422_10000622_pt1 | contig 21684 bp, 23 predicted proteins | sample Fk160mmetaG_FD_108192 | JGI IMG/M metagenome (GOLD analysis project Ga0160422, IMG submission 108192) | Marine microbial communities from the Central Pacific Ocean - Fk160115 60m metaG | ecosystem: Environmental > Aquatic > Marine > Oceanic > Photic zone | place: The Central Pacific Ocean...
CCATAGACTCCATCGACTCGATTGAAACGTTACAAGACGTTACAATATGTGAATGGCCCGACAATTGGCCATACTTACCATACTGGCCATACCGGCCAATCGTCGATGGAGGCGCTTGGACTTTGTGGGTCTCAGCAGCAACTCGACAAGTCCAAGCGCCTTTGATGACACACACCACCCAAATATGGCTATTCTGGCCGGTCTGGCCAGTTGTCGAGGGGGAGGCGCTTGGACTTCCAAGGCCGAATGTCCAAGCGCCTCCACCCTCTCCTTCTCGACAAGCGGCCATTCTGGCCATTCTGACCGGTTCGTGGTCATTTACCATCCCTGGGCCCTTTCACCAGCCTTTTGACGCCTCCTGGGCCCGCGCTCGCGTTGGAGTCCATTGGTCCATTGGCGGGAACGTTCCAACAGAGGGAGAGTCTGCCCACGCCAGCAGCTTCATGTCGGAGCTACCCTGCGCCTCCGACAAAGCCCGGCACACCAACCTGGTCGCGGCGACGGCCGTTACAACACTTGAGCAAGCAACAGACGTTCTACAAAAGGTCTACTATATGGCAAATCTTCGAACGCCAAGCGGTCCGTGTGGGTTCCACAGCAAGGAGGCTCGCGTCGCGCGCAAGTTTATGGCAAAGGAACACAAAAAAGCATTAAAGAGTGGTGATATCTGGTGGTGGGAACACGCGAATCTGATGGCGGCAACAGCCGCTACTGGGCAGGCCAAGCAGTGGCAGAACGATGCGCTTAACAGAGCCTTAGCAAACCATGATCGCACGTATGCCTTTGTGAAGCTCGTGGTCTCGTTTGCATCGATAGAAATAAACCGGTGTGAATCGGCTATAATCGACAAGGATGTGTTAAGAGCACTATATCTAGCCGAAATGGCGATTTGCTGTGCATTCGCGGCGAATATAGCATCATGGGGTTTGTGGGGTTTGCCAGATGATTTTGCTCCGGGCCCACTACACCACGCTTTTTACAATGATCGCATGTTTAGTGTTCAGCATCAACGCGAGAACGCCCTGAATGCTTTCTATGCAACGAAATATGAGCATGTGCCGCTCGAGCCGCATCTCTGCCTTGAGGATGTACACATTATGGGTGTGAGCGTCAACATGCGCAAGGCGTATGGAACGTATCAGGCAAAGTGGCTTGTCAGTCAAGGACTTGGAAGGGCAATGGGGTTCTTTATTGCCGTGATAGAATGGGCACAGCTAAGATTACACGACGATTCCAAGACAATACTGAGCCTGGGAGATGCAATGATGCCATCAGAGATCCTAACGGCGGTGGGGTCCACAGACACGAAAGAAGCAACGGCGCGGTGGGTGAGGGAGGCGGAGGAAGAGAAGAGGAAGGCGGAGGCGGCGGGGGAGGCGGAGAGAGAGGCGAAGAGAGAGGCGCAGTGGGCGGCGGCATGGGCGGCACGGGCGAAGGCGGAGGAGGCGCGCGTGGCGCGCGTGCGCGAGCGGTGGCGGTGGGCGGCCACGCGCGGCCTCCAGGCGCACCGCAACGCGGAGCAATCGGCGGCCCTGCGCGCCGAGAGGGAGCGCCGCGAGTCGGAGCGCCTCACCAGGCAGAACGAGGAGGAGTCGGCCGCCCAGCGCCGCGTGCGCGAGGCGTGCGCGCGCGACAGGGCGCGCAGGGCCGCCGAGATGGAGGCGGCCTCGCCGCCGCTGCGCATCGCGACGGCCGTCGGTCGGCGCGCGGAGCCGCTGCCCACCGAGAGCGAGGCGGCGGCCGCGCACGGCCGCAAGATCGAGAGGGTGCGGGTGGCGGCGGAGGAGATGCGGCAGGCGCGCGAGGCGGTGGCCGCGCAATGGGCGATTGATGCGGAGGTGAAGGCCAAGCAGCGCCACTTCCGCAACGTCGCCAACGCCATCAACAACGAAGGCAAAGACGGCAAAGACGGCAAAGCGCGCGGGGCGCGTTCGGGCAGCGGGCGTGTGTAGGGTGTAGGGGGGCGTGTAGGTTGCGGTAGGGGGTGTGTAGGTTGTGGGTGTTTCTCAATAGAGACAATACATCTACACGTCAGCCTTCTTATTAGCTTCCTCGTGCGCTTCCTCTTGCGCTTCCTCGTGCGCTTCCTCTTGCTCTTTCATTTTACGTCGGGCCTCTAACACGTTTGTGTACATATCTTTCGCTCTTCTCGCGTCCTTGGTGTAGTGATAACCCTTGTTTTGCGCATTCCGGATGAATGTTTTCAGCTTTTTAATCTCCGTTACAAGCTCTGGGATGGTCACCGGTCGGTTTCGTGCATTGGGTGGGGGTTCGCTTTTCACCTGCGGACCACGGGCTCCTATCTGTATCGAAAGCGACGACAGTGCTGGGAGCATCTGACGCCCAGTTCTTCTATTATCTACAGTGTATAAGTTGAGTTATCAATCGACACAGTCCCTTTTATCTTCTACAATTGGAGATCTCTTGTTGGCAACCCGTGCGCGTGTAGGCGCGAGTGCCGATTCGATCTGTGCGGTTGGCGTGAGGTACTTGCGAACGCGAAACGGTTTTGCCGAGTGCGACTCCGAAGGACTCACCACAAAATCAAGAAAGTGTATAGTAGTTGGAGAACGCGTATTAAGTTTGTGAAGAATGCGTCGCCACCACATGCGCAATTATGTTTACCTTCTATAACGATCAAACTGTAATATGTTCACGTGCGACCAACTTGAACGCCAAGGGTCATAGGTCTTTCAGGATGCGCTCTGCGCGTTTCGTCCACCATGCACTCAGTGGGTACAGTGCGGTATCAACGTCGTTGACATACAAGAGAGCAGCGCCGATAGAATGTGCAACCCCTAAAGAATGTATGGTCTTTAGAGTGCCAGTTTCCGCGCAGAACATTGCGTGTGTACACGCCAATTGAGCAAAGTGTCTGTTGAGTACGGTGTCGGTCGCCTTGTGTAGTGTTTTGCGCATGGTGCATGCTTTGCCACTGCGCCTCGCTGCAAGAACTCGGTCTCCCGAGAAGCCGCATTTTAGCTCGACAACCACCAACTGTGACGTCGATTTCTCATACGCGAGGATGTCTATTGCACTTCCAATGCGGAGATCGGTATTGCATACGGCTCGTTGACATGCGACGGGTTCAAGACCATTCACCGCAAGTGCCGTAAGCGTTAGTTTTGTAAGAGTGTATTGCCCCTTTTTGGGTTTGATCTTACCAGTGTTGATACACCGTGTCAACTGCGAGTCTATCGCAACGCCCCTTCTTCTACCGCCATTCTTGCCCGCCCACCCTCCACGTCTCACGGAACCATAAACGGCTTCGGGTGGCAGCGTTCCAAGCGACCAAATAGAAGCTTCTAGTGCTTTTGTTAGACCTCGAAGCTTTGGACCATCTAATACACCATTCTTTATTGCTTGGAACGCGCGAAACTGTTTGGATCCGACGAGTTTTGCAGGTATTGTTTTTCGTATTGCAGTTTTTAGGCCTCTTGGGGCCATATTACAACCTCTACAGTGCACGCTCATTACTACCACAGCCACATGTTCTCACGTTTGCGTTTTAGCGGGCACCATAGTGCATCATTTATATGATGCTGTCGCTGATCGCGATTAACGCCTTCGCCATCATCATAACATCCACGCCATCTTCGTCAAGGCAACACTGTAGCTCCTCCAATCGTCGGTGGTCGGACCGCACAATCGCACCCAACACACTTTCGATTGCTGTCGTAGATTCCTCGTGGTGAGTCGACACATACGACAGCAACTGCGTCCATGGTTTTTTCCACCGACCCCCCTGTTCCTTTTCGGCGATTGTACACCGCAGCGCAGCACTCATAGAACTCACATACGGTTCAAATTCTTTGCTATGTGTAATCGTCCCAATTCCACAGTCTTTGAGTGGCATCATGTCAACTCCAAAAAGCTCCGTCCATTCCTCTGTCGTCAATGCGATGGTGCTTTTACTAGCCATGGCTGCTTTTGCAACGTGCAAGGGAAAAAGGAATCCAAGCAAGTCTTCCGATGATCTCAAACAGCACGCAAGTGATATTTGAAGCATGGCGCTGTCTTCCAATCGATACGGTATAGACGCGGAGATTCGTCTGCGCAGTGGCATTAACACATCTGCTCGTCGCTGAGAAATGTGCATTGAAAATGCGTTTAAGTGAAAATCGTTCAAAGCACAAAGCGCAACTTAGCGATGGCGTTTTTTGTAGCATACTCTTCTACAAAATACACTCTTACTTCACACACGAATTCATCATCGTTCATCATCCTACATCTTCGCTTGTTCTCCTTGTTCGCGGGTCTTACACTTCTCTTACACTTCTCTTACACCTATCTTACTTGATAACTGCCATCATAACGGCGGTGGCGGCGTTCTCTGATCTTGGAAACACACGGCGGACCACAAGAGATGTTTTCTCGGAGGGTACGTTCTTCAGGATTGCTGTCAGGCCAGGACTTGGTTGTAACGTGATTATCTCGCCGATAGATGGAAACGTCAATCGCCGCTTGGATTCTTGATCTTTTAACATTTCGAGTTTTCGTTTCTTGTCACGCTTCTTCACTCGGCACTGTATCGTCAATTCAGCAGAAAACGGAACGTCAAATCGCCACGGGACTGGGGATGCGTCGTTCACATTGTTGTACGTGTCTGCCTTTGGAATCACTCGGTATTCGCGTTCGTACTCGTCAACCAATTGGCCCGTGCCAAATTGAGAGTAGCCCATCACAACTTTTTGTTCTTCGTGTGCCATATTGCTTCTGCTCGGAGCAATGCCAGCGGCTCTTAGCATATGAGCATCGTCAGAACGCAAGAAGGAATAAGGCGGGGCACCAAAGAGTGCACGTAGCCGTGGCCAATTTTGCATGTTGCTCGCAACGTTCAGAAAGACAACACGTTGCTGCGTGTGCGAGAGTAGTGTGTAAAAGGCAGTGCGTGCACTGCTGTCGCCGGCAATTGAAGCGTTTGGTGTAATCCCAATTTCCATTCCCTTTTCAATCTGCACTGTCATCATGCGCTCGACGTGTTCAAAGGCATCACGCATTGTAGAGACCTCGGCGCGATCGGCGCGATCGGACGACAGTGGTGACATCGACGCCCGTCTGGTGGAATGGCCCGTTTCTGGTGTGTCGGGCGTTTCAGTGACATTTGTGGGCATATCATCAGAGAACAACCCGTTGATGTCAAACAGGGCGTTCCGAACGCTCTCGCTTTTTCGAGAACTGTAAACATTCCGATTTTCATCTCCTTGGTGCATTTGTCGTAGCGTGTTCTTGATTAATAATATGAGTTTGTTGCCTTATTTGTAAGGACATCATTCTATGGATGTACCAGGGGTCCATAGGGGGACAATCTACAACCCCCCGCTAACGTAACCGATGTAACACCTTCCTTTTGGAATGTGACTTTGGGAACGACGCGATGCCCACGATTGTCGTGTTTGATTGCGAGTCCGACGGTCTTCCATTCCGTCGTGGCAAGGACTCGTGCTTTGACAGATGCCAGTGCACCTGCGCTTGTGCAATCATTGTACCGTTGGAAGCGTCATCCCCTTCGTCCTCTTCGTCCTCTTCGTCCTCCTCGTCCGCACCCCAGCCGATTCTTAGGCCTTGTTTTAGGAAAGCGGAAAAACGAACGTATTGGCGCGACGAGCTGGACGGCTTTCAGGCACCATTCGAAGGACTGTTCCAAGCATTTGACGAAGCAATGTTGATAGTCGGTTACAATTCGTTGGGATTTGACTTGCCGTTGCTAAGAAAGCATTACGCCGACACGAAGAGATACTTTGCGCACAGGTGTAAAAGCCTTGATGTGTTTACACGTGTCCGAGACGTGCTGGAATATTGGCCAAAGTTGGATCATCTGTTAAAGGAGAACAATCTTGGTCTCAAGACCGGTACAGGTGCAGAGGCCGTGAAAATGTGGGAAGATGGTAGACGAAAAGAGCTTGCCGCTTACTGCATGGTCGATGTACGTAAGACGGCAGAGTTGGCGTCACTTTCACACCTGATCGTAAATGGCAAGTCCATCCCAAATTATGTTTTTGGAATTGAACCGACTATCTCTGCAATGCAGCTATTTCACGCATATCAAGGCGAAGGCGAGGACAAGGATGAGGGTGAGGGCGAGGGTGAGGGTGAGGGTGAGAGTGAGGGCGATATGCGGTAAGACGAAAAAGCGCCGTGCTGGGCGTGTGCACTTGCACGCTAAGTGGGCGTCGCTGAGCGCGTCCGCTCAGTCACCGGTGGGTGAGTGGAATACTTGGGTGTGTGTAGGTATATGGACCGGTTTCACCGGGTATTGATTGTGCCGTTTCGCAATTCACAGACGGGTGCTTCTCGGGGGTATGTGAGTGCAGCGACAAAGAGCAGTATAAGCAAGCGACATAGGAGCCAATCTTCCATGTCATTGTCATCTACAATATCCACGACATCGTCCTCTGCCTCCTCTGCCTCCTCTGCGTCCTCCGCCTCCTCTGCCTCCTCTGCGTCCTCCGCCTCCTCCGCCTCCTCCGCCTCCTTGGCCGCATCGGTCGTCGAAGAGTCTTCCTCTGATGAGAGTGACAGTGTCGATGATGATCAGAGTGTAGGTTCATCGGGGGGTTCGAATCGGGAAGAGTAGAGAATCAGTTTTAAAGACGCATTTCTCGATCAACAAACAAAACACGCCTATGTTTTTCAACCCGCGTAGCACTTACAAAGGGCCCAATATGATCTTCAATAAGGTCGGGGATATTGAATACCATGCTCATGAAATCAACATGTCTCAATGCGGAAGATGCTAAAGGTAACGATTGCACCGATGGTGGCGCTGATGGCGCTGATGGCGCTGGTGGTGTTGGTGGTGTTGGTGGTGTTGGTGGTGGTGTTGGTGGTGTTGGTGGCGCTGGTGGTGGCACCGGCGCCGGTGGCGGAAGTGGCGACGCCAAACAGTAACAAGTTCGTATTGGAGAACATGGATGTCGGCGCGACGATTGCACATTGTTTGCATTGTAAAACATGCCATACTTTATATGGCTATAACACCCCTGAGGTGACGTAGAGGAATCTTGTTCTGTCAGTGTTTGTGGTATGGTTGAATTGAATGCGAGCGTGCATTCTGTCTTACTTGCAAGACGCGCACATTCTCCTTCTTTGAGTACGTATAGTGGCAATGGTGATGGTGGTGGTGACAGCAGCAATGGTGGCGGTGACGGTGGCGGTGACGGTGGCGGTGACGGCAGCAATGGCGGCGGTGATGGTGGCGGTGACGGTGGCGATGACGGCAGCAATGGCGGCGGTGATGGTGGCGGTGATGGTGGCGGTGACGGTGGCGGTGACGGCAGCAATGGCGGCGGTGATGATAATACTCGCCATTCGTAGATGTAAAGTGGTGGCGCGTCAAGCCCCATGTATTCCCAACCAGCCTCACACGTTCTCTTGTTTAACTCCCAATAAAACCCTTCTATAACATCGTACAGTTTATCTCCGTCGGTGTCTTCTGGAACATCAATGGTGACTGTGCTCTTCTCTGGCATTATGTTCTTTACTTGTATATGGGAATGAATGTCGCTCCACATTGTTGCCGTTGTTCGAGTCGCGAAAACAGACTGTAAGCATGGTATCCATTCGTTGATGTCCGGAAACATATTTTCGAGTGGGCTATTTGAGATCGACGGAGCAATGCGATATGATACATTGAACACGATAGTTTCTACCATGACGCCTGTCTGTTTTGACGCTGCGGCTGTTGGTAGGGGTGAAATTGGAGATGGTGGAGGCGGTGGGGACGGCGGGGGCGGTGGGAGCGGTGGAGACGGTGGAGATGCCGAGAGTATTGTAGTCGTCGGAGGTGTTGATGAGACAGAAAGCGCGGACAGGACAGGAAAGGTAGAAAACGTAGAATATTCTAACGCACCAACCGCATTCGCAATCGATAACGTCGTGCCAAACGTTGTCAATAGCAGACAAGCCACAACGGCCCACAATAAAACGCGCGATGGACCACCAATTGGTCGATGTGAGTGTGTTGGAGACGAATGGTGCTTCCAAAAACCGTGTGAAGTATACGCGTCATCTCTATACAAGTCTTGGTGCTTCACCGCCTCTTGTAACGTATGTCTGTGCTCGTAAAGACTATTACCAAGCATAGATTGTAATCGCGTTCCATTCGTGCGTCTACGCGCACGGCCTCCATCCTCTGCGTCATCGACCGCGCTATTTTGGGTAAAGAGCCGTAAAGACATTACATAGAATCGTCTCATATTATGAGCATCAACCATCGGACTAATAGCGCGGAACCATGCATGTTTCAGGATTCGCCATCGGACCAACCGCCACAACCGCCACAACCGCCACAACCGCCACAATTGCAAATCATGACGTCTGTCGTTGAATCCGAAACACTTGTTGCGCCTGTCGTAATACGATTCAAAAGCATGGTGGCGATTGCCATATTGTTCGTCATTGCGTTAATTTCTGTGGTTGTCATAGGGATGTTGCGCGTGTATGATCGCAATCGTCATAATAAGTAAGGGTTTGTGGATAATAAGAAAAACAATAGGATGTTTTGGTTTGTTCCGCTGCTCGCGCACGTGCCAACGTACACAGGCGGGGTACAAAACTGTTTTACACCTCCCCATCACCATACTACCTCTCAAGTCATTTATCTCAAGGGCAGCGGCGGACTCGAGCTGCACATTGCGTCTCTCACAGACCCCTTTGATATCTACGGAGGCGAGCTCATCGATATCGACGCGGTGTTCAAAGAGCCCTATGACCAATCCACTTATTCATTATACATTGGGTGTGGAGGTTGCGTGCCCTCAGAAGATTCCATCGTCGTCCCACCGACCAGCCTTAATGGTTATCAGCACGGAGAGGTTGAGCCCTTCACACAGACGACGTACTACTCGGTCTTTCCAAAGGCAGACCGTAAATTCAATGCATCGGTGTTAAATGGGTGCACCGAAAGCCATTTTACGATCCGACTCGTCGACCACAACAATCGCACTAATGGCGATGAACTTGTGTGGGGCGCGGTCATCGGGCTCGGCGAGCGTTTCACCGTGGAAGAACTCCTCTCGTTTCCCCTCTTCATCCAGCGCAACCACGGGACGACGTGGAATAACCTTGGATGGACATTTCCACTCAGCTTTCTTTTGGGTGCGCTACTCGCATTGCTTTGCAGCTTCTTCATCGAGTTCGGTCCGTCGCCGATGCGATGGTCAGTGAAAGAATGGTCGGTGAGAGAGTGGCTTTACACAATCTCCATCTTTGGGTTTATTGGCATGATGATTGAGGAGTTCGTGCATCTCATGTATGCACAAAGTGGCGTTCCGATTGGATATGGATTGGGGGTTGGGCTCGTTGGAGTTATTTTGATTGCTAACGGCATTCCTCTTCTTCAGGTAATGCTGGCAAAATCGTACGCCTCGGGGAGAAAAGAGGGCCGCAACGAGGCAATGAAAGGCGGTGTATACGAAACGGCCACATGGCTCTTTCTAGCAGCATTCGAGATTGGTATTGGTGTTGCATATCTCTTCTTGCTCGGTGCCGGGTTCTACATTGGGCCATCAGGCATCATACTTGCTGGCATCGTGCGTATTCTGGAAATTGTATACAAACCAGCCAACGAATCGGTCATCGACTGCATGAGCACCTGTCTCGGCACGGCAACAGGCGCCGGATCAACTGGCAGTCGACCACCTGCAGTTGGCGTCGTTTATGACCTGATCCCGGGTGTGAACCTAAAGATGGACCGCGCAATTGTTGGTGTGTAATTGATGCGTGGTATGTATTGCAAGGCCCATGTTTTTTTAGCTTCAACTCAAATCGCGAGACTCTCGGTAAGAGCAACAACGCGCGTTTCCGGAACCGTTTCGATGCAAGGCACCCCGTCGTTCCTTGCAATGTACAAACCAACGATCGACGCGACCAGGACGCAAAACCAAACACAAAGGACCACTATCGTAGATATCTTCCCGGTTGTCAATAAATACGCTTGCGTCGCCACCAAGGCGACCAATGATATGAGCAATATCGAGTTGGCAACGATTACGCTCATATAGAATGGAAGAAGTAGTGTTGGTTGCCGTTTCACCGTATGTTTGATCTCGACATTGTAGGGTATTTTGCATACGGGGCATGACACACAACCCGTCTTCGTGATCAGTTGGATCATACACCCTTGGTGCAGGTACCTATCTGTACAGTTGCAATTGCTACGCGGCGCCACAATGTCACTCATACACACAAAACACGTGCGTTCGTTTGTGTTTTGTGTGCATCTATTGAGTGGGTATGGCGTCATTTCAACTCCGAAACCGTCACTTTGCATCTTTGCGTGATTTTTTTGAACCCTGCCTTTCTTTCTCATATCCACACTCTAGCGCTCAATATAGTGCTCAATATGGCGCTTAGTCTCTGGTGTGTTTTTTCTGGCAGATTGTGCAATCTTAATCCTACTTTATACTACCTCACCCCCCTTCCCGTTGATGATGATAAAACCGAATGTGGGTGCGTGATGTCCACTTTCGGGTAAAATACTGATGTGGTGTTGTGATCTTGTCTTATCCTACGGCCTGCCCTTGCCAAAGATGGGGGCATTGAAGGCAGCCGCCTCCACCGACATGCCCATGGAATTGCGGGCGCTCTGGAGCGATACCGCCTCGCCACGACGCCAGCGGGCGTCACCGGGGACGGCGTCCGGTCCAAAGTGGCCCTGGCCAGGGCGGAGCTCGAAATAGTTGGCGGAGAACGGATTAAAGACGCGGTGGGGGCCAAGGAAGCAAAGGCCGTTGTTGCACGAGCCCTGCGAAATGAAGGCCATCGATTCGGACGCACGAACGTCCTCGCCGTAGTGGATCGAGTCGAGCTGGTACTTATTCTTGTAGTATTGGAAGAAGCTGTCGCCGCCGGGGAAGTATTGCTTTACCGGAGTGGCGTTACGTGCCACCTCCCACGGAAGGAGGCGCTCCGTGATCGAGATAACCTGATCGCGGAACTCGCCAAGGTCGTCCTTCGACGGGACCAAAAAGGCGAGCATGGAGCCGTACTCGCCAGACGCATCGTCCTCGAACGAGAGGCGGCTGTTGATGTTATTGCGAATGTTCTCCGTGACTGTGGAGTCATCCGTGAAGGAAGGAAGCTTGTTCTTGCCCTCCTCGGTGGACGCAAACCAGCGAGTGTTGCCGCCGGCGACGTAACCGCTGCACATGACATCGCGCATAACGTAAACGTTCTTCGGGTTGGTGATAATCGACTTGGTGTGGCAGGTGTAGTGGCCCTCGATGGTCTTGACCGATGTGTTGGCCGAGATTTGCATGTCCGCCGGACCAAAGAGCGTGGCGCCAGTCTCGCGGCCGGCAACCGTCGCAACGCACGACATCATCTGGTGCTCGATGAAGGGACGGACAACGACAATGGAGACTTTAGGGTCTTCCCCCGCCTTGACCTTATTGATAAGTGACGCCTTTGTTGTGCCCGCAGGCAACTTGAATGGCTTGTTCGGGTCTGTGAGGTCTGTGTCGTCGATACCCGTCGCGTAAAGGGCCTGCTCGAACGTAATGTGCTTGTGCTGATCAGCCTCCTCGTCGTAGATGACAATGTCCATGCACTTGGACTTCGTGTTCTCGTCGCTGTTGCCGACGCCAAGCGGCGGGTACGACATGCGGTAGAACTCGCCAACCTGCGACGAGCGCTGGAGCATCTGGAGCGACTCGCTGTCGTCCGACACCTCAAATGGCTGCGAGTCGACAACGGCCATACCACGGAAGCCGCGGGCCTGGAAGCCATCCGCACCCTCCTCGAAACGAGTGACGGCCTTCTCGCCGCCCTCGGAGAACTTGATCATCTCCTCCGGAGCGGTCGACATGTAGAGCGACAGCTGCGGCGGGATGATCAAAAGATTGGGCTTCACCTGGTAGCGGCCCATGCGGTGCTTGACATCCTCAACCGCCTTGTCGAGGCCACGGCCATCCTTCTGCACGATGGCATACATCATGATCTCATGAGCCATGGCTTGGCGCACCGAACGGCGCGGGCGAAGCCCCTTCTGCAGGTCATAACGGAAATCGTAGTTGGCGCAGGTCAGGTACGAAAAGAGCGCGTCAAAGTTGCACGTCTCCTGGACACAGTAGCGGATGCCGGTAAGCTGGTCCTTGAAGTGCTTGCGGCCCGCCTCGGTCGCGTAGAAATCGCTCTCGATGGTAAGACCAATGCCGCGGCGCACAACGCGGTCGCGGTGACGCCTGCGCAGGCTCGTCGTCATGCGCGAGACACCTTCATACGGCACGCGCTGAAGAAGGCGCACGTCGAAGTGTAATTCGTCCCACTCAACGGTCTGCAAAGCACACAAGCACGCTTTCAGTATTTTGACAATCAGTTACTGTCTGCTTTTTAGCACACCGTGCCCTCAATCTTCACAAAGGGGAGGCCGATGGAGGTCTGCCACTCCTGCGGCGACCTCAGGACGAGGTTGTTGAGGGTTTCACGGATCTTGGTGTTGGTGCCGTAATAAGCATCTGGAAAGTGATACGTCATGGCACTGTAGGCAACGAAAAAGGGTTACAAATGAGTAGGGTTTGATTATGGCAATTGTCAGGAAACAAGGACTGTTGCAAATCGCTCACTGGTGCTCCGAGTAGTCGCGGAGCTTCTCCGGGACAGCGGGATCACCAAAGAAGAAGGCGAGGTTGGCGAGAACATCGTCGCGCGAAGGAGCAAACGTCTTCGGCGCCGGAAGCTCGGCCGCCATTTTTTGTTCGTATGTGCGGTTGTCCGCCATGCCCCTAAAATGCCAGTGGGACGATGGTCTTCTGGGTCTTAACAAAGTTTTGATACCGGTAACTTATCTAAAAGGAGAGCGTCCGAATCCGTTAGCGGTGGTTTGCACGCACCAAATCCGTGGTAAAACGTAAACGCCCCCCCCCCAAAAAACGCTAGCCAAAGAACACTTCCCTAATATAGGCAATATGCAAACAAACAAAAATACATATATTCCCATGCTTTCTTCGCCATCTGCGTGCGATACGACAAACACCGGGGAGTTGATGTATATATCACTCGCGGAGGCGACACGCCAACACATTTGCGAAACAACGCTTCCCTTTCGCGACCGAGCGCTGCAATTTCTCAAACGCGATGGGGAGGATACATATAACGGAAGCAACACCGCGCAAAACAACTGGCGGAGGTGTTTTGAGGGAAGTGAAAGTTCCGAAGAGCGGGAAGGTGATCCAGACTACAATGTTACAAATGATGAATCGGAGCACGACTGTCTGTCATATGATGAGGGGTCTGCGCATTCGGAAGGTCAGGCATCATTAGCACTGCTCGTGGAAGACGCCGAAGACATCAAGGAGAGCGACGAGGAGAGCGACGAGGAGAGCGGGGAGGAGAGCGGGGAGGAGAGAGAGGAGGAGAGCGGGAAGGAGAGCGGGAAGGAGAGCGGGAAGGGCGACGAAAAGGGCGACGAGAGAGGAAAGAATGGCAACGAGGGTGGCAGGGCTGTCGCAACACCTGTCTCCACCTCAAGACGCGTGCTAAATTTGGGATTACGACAGCTCCGTAAGATTTCAAGACGTCGCCGTGGGAATAATGTGTGCAATTGGCCACCTTACTATGGCACTTATCATTACACAAAGGATACGAATGTGGCGATTGTCGACAAACGCACTTCGCACTTATTGGAATGGGAGTTTGTGGATTTGGACGCTCCCTCCTCGTCCCTCAACAAGGCGGCGCTCGTCGGTCGCACCCAAACGACCAAATTCAAGCTTGAGTTGGTTTACGCGGACGACGAGACGCAAGCCGTGAAAGCGTCGACTGACGTTGAAGTGGGAGCGACAGCAAATGTCGCCACGCCATCCGACCTCAATTCGGCGGATGGGTTGGTGCAGTCGGCGCTCAATAATCGCATTACATTTGAAATCAAAAAGCTTCACGTCATATCGAAGAACACGACACCCAAGCATAGAAAATTCAAGTACAAGCTAACCGCGCTCGACCCTTCCCTATCACACCTCAACACCTCGACATGCCCCTTCTACGTGATCTCCAAAATTCGTAAAGGCGTTTCCACTTAAAGGATGTAGTCAAGTCTCCGTGTTCATTGTAGGCTAGTATGAAGGAAAGGGGTGCGTTCGTTCTTCACGATATGCTCAGATCGTCCTCAGAGTCATCTTCCTTAGAGTCATCTTCCCCAGAGTCATATACCTCAGATTCGGTTGCATCAGCAAAAACCAAATTGCTATCATCTTCCTCCTCTTCCTCCTCTTCCTCCTTTTTCTCTGTTTCCTGAATTCTCTCCACTTCTGATATCACATATGCCTGTTGGGCCTCAATCGCCTCGCGAGACGTCTCCTTTTCTTTTTGCAGCTTCTCCACTTCTTGCGCCCTTTCTTTCATGCGGCGCGCAGTCATTTCGTCAACATCAACATCAACAAACTCAACATACCCGCCATTGCCTTCCTCATCCTCTTCCTGATCACGATCGGAATCAGAAGAGTTATCCACGTTATTGTCTTGAGGGGTACGTGGCATCTCGGAGAACAACTGCAATAGTTCCTCTTTTGCTGCAGCCATATCGGCTTGCTGTTCAGCTAGTTTGGCTTGCTGTTCAGCTAGTTTGGCTTCCTGTTCAGCTAGATCGGCTTCCCGTGCCTGGAGAGCCACATCTTGTTCCATATCTTGTGCCAATTCCGCTTTTCTGATAGCTTCCCTGTAACTCTCCAATGCCTTTTGCGCTTCTTGGAGTTCTATTTTATGCAGCTCCTTCATCTCTTTCATATTAGACTGCATCTCCTTGAGAGCCGTTTCGGCGCGCTGGTCATTGGCGGCATTCGCCCTATTCAATAGTTCCGTGAGCATCTTCTCCACACTCTCGCTCGACGCGAGCAATCTTTCCATCTGCTCATTGTATGTTGACATATCAATGTCAGTTCCGCCGTTTCCTCCGCCGCCTTGGCGCGTGTATTTCAACATAGAATCGCGGTAGCTTGCCAGCCACGGGTTCATGCCGACCAAGTCCACATTGCGATGAGCGAGGCCGATAAGAGGCAAACTGTTTGGTGTGTTTTTGGTGGAAGCCTGGCGCGTCGACATTTTGTGTGTTTATAATACTTTTTGTCGTCTGGCTTATGAAACAATCGGTGTGTTTCTTCCCCTGTGCTCAATCCTTCGCTCCCCCCGCTAATGAACGAAATTGTGTTGATGCTGGCAATCGCAACAATCCGACTGACGAGTCACTCATGTTTCGAGAATTCTTTTGTTCTGGGCCGCCGGGGAGGCTATGTTTTGCATACACTGGCATGTTTGTCTTTTTGGGTCATGCCCTCTTTAAAGCGTACCTGAAAAAAGCGCTCAACGATTGGTATGCCGCCTTTTACGACACACTTCAAGACACCAACACATGGGAGGCGAGTAGTGGCGCTGAGATCACAAGCGGCAGCGGTATCAGTGACACGGGTATTGCACCGTCTCATCTTCAACAGACACGGGAAGACGTTTCTCGGCATCTTTTAAACTTTGCCTTCCTCGTCGCGCCGGCGATTGTCATCCACCCACTGGCCAAATGGATATCAAGCGTGTGGCGGTTCCAATGGCGCATAGCGCTCGTGAGGAGTTATTTGGTGCATTATGACGTTTCCAGTCATCCTATTGAGGGCGCGTCTCAAAGAATTCATGAGGATACACAGCGTCTCGAGGTGGGAGTTTACACGTCCGGCACGATGATTTTGGATTCGGTACTGACCCTTGTCGTCTTCGTGCCCATCTTGTGGGATGTCGGAAAAGAGGCGAAACTTCCCGAGTGGGATTGGCCTGGATGGCTTTTGCTCATTGCCACGCTTGCCGCGTGGGGAGGGCTGGGCGTTTCGGCGGTGGTTGGTCACCGACTCGTTCATTTGGAGGTGCAAAACCAGCGCGTAGAAGCCGCCTTCCGAACCCGACTCGTGCTTTTGGAGCAGACCCCAAACGCGATTGTCGGCACAGAGGCTGAGGAGGCGGAAGACTCCCGTAGAACCGGTCCTGTCTACAATAAGCGACTCAACAAGAAGGAGATGCGCATTATGAAGGCGAAAGCAATCACGCCACTTCAATTCTTTTTCATCGATATTCACAAATTGTGGGCCAACTACAGTCGTCTTTTTGCTAATTTTGCGGCTTTCAATACGTGGATTGCGTTTTACGATCAAGCCTTAATAATAGTGCCGTATGTGCTTGTCGCGCCGCTCATGTTTGCAGACGACCCCGATAGACGTATTAGTCTGGGCACGCTCATGCGTGTTACGAATGCATTTGGGAATGTGTTTGGTGCGATGGCTATCGTCACCGAAAACTGGGCGTCTGTAAACGAATTTCGGTCAACAATACAACGATTGCGCGAGTTTGAGAAGACAACCTACACAAGAAAACGATTCGATGCAAGCCTGCTACGCGACGCGCCCTTGGTGGAGACAAGTCCGGCTCTGGTAGAGGGGGCGGTTGAGCTCGCAGTTTCGGTCGCTTCCGCCACGTCGATCGCTTTTATGGCGCCGTCGGCTGATGGTGATGGCCGGGGAGGCGGCGGGGAAGGCGGCGGGGAAGGCGGCGGGGAAGGCGGTGGGGAAGGCGGCGGGGACAATGACAAGCTGTGATCACGAAGGTCGCGACGAGGGCCGTGATGGTCGTGATGGTCGTGATGATCGTGAATGCGGGATTGGGGGTGGAAGTGAGGGTGGTGATGGGAACGAGGATGAAACGTTCCGTATTCTTTATTCTTGGAAAGATCCTCTTTGGCAAAAAGAAGCAATGCCAAAAATATATACGTCAGCGAGACCACGGTCGCCGTGCCAACACAAAACACCCATCGAGGTGGTATCTCGGTTGGCATGAATTTAGTTTGCACTCGATCGAATGCGCGTAAATGTGCATAGCGAGGCTTAATTCGCAACCACAACCACAACACCTCGTTTTGTTTGCACATAAACGCGCCCCTTCACAAACACAAAGTCTTTTGCACGTTGGCCCCTCCACATACACTTTTCGTACTCTCCAACTACATAGGACCGTATCTTGAAGAGCGGAAGAACGCTTTGGAGTGACGGTTGTATGTTAGAGACACCGAAGCACCCAGATTCGTTGAAATACAGTGTATGAGCATTTATAAACATCACCAAGTGGTTTCTTGCGTGCATCCTGCATTGCTTCGGGTGGAGATCGAGAATGTAGATGTGCGATCCCGAATCGGTGAATCCAATCTCAAATGAAGGGTACGTGAAGACATCATTCGTCACTCCGTCGTCGTGTAAGTCCTCCTCTTGATCATCAAACTCCCAAGCGTTGTCGTCCTCCGCATCGTACAGAGAACCACGTTCAAAATAACGAGTCACATCGACCGACCGCAATAGACTGTGCTTTTCGTTGAGAAAGGCCACAGTGTCTAGCACTCGCATGATTATACGGCGGTGGTAACAGCGTGGTCTCCTATACAAGATCACAAACACATCCCCGTTTGATGATAATCCCGCCGCCAACGCTCCTTTTATCCTCTTTCCAAATACCGTCTCAACCGATCCATGTTGATCACCGCGCAAGCATCGACCGGTGGATGTGTCAATGAGCATGTATTCCTTGTCATGGTCGATTATATCGCGTGGGTCCGTTGGGTCCTGGAGAATCAACGTGAAAACACTGACCAATAGGAGTCCATTCTTGCTTGCCGTTAGTGTAATCAGACGACCGTCGTTCTCCTCCACGTCACAAACCTCCCTAATATGCCATATTCGGTCTATGCGCTCGCTACCGTCGCTGTCTTCGCCGCCATCGCTGTCTTCGCCCCCCTCAATTTCGATGCTGGTCTCTTCGTAAAAAGCTATCAAGAAATGCTCGTCTGCTGTCACGCTGTTGCTCATGTGAAGCCTTCTGGAAACGGTGCACGTTGTCGACCAGGCAACACCAAGCCTGTGTTGAGCATCCCACCACACGCTATGGCAATGGCAAGTGCCGGGCAAACCCACCACCCCGTCGTACTCCCTTATCGCGTCCGCGGAAATGTAGTTCACCACGAATTGGGGTCTGTTGGTAACAAGGTCGTCAAACGACATTACATGAAGCGAGCTTAGTTGATTGCTCATATGTAAAGCTTCACCGTTGAACGACTCGCCATGTATCGTGTGTATAATCAGAGCAATCGACAATCGTTCTGGGTGAGCCGACATCGTGACGACGGTCGGCGCGTCGTCGGCGAGATGCATCACGCCGGCGCCATCGAGTATCTGCTCACAATCGCAAAAGCACAGCTCATTCCCACCATCATCAAAAAGCCAGATAAAGGTATCGCTGTGTCCGGCTCGAGGCCCGAGGTGAAAGTCCGTGCGGATGGCCATCCACACGTACCATTTCATTTCTCCGTCGGCGCCTTTGATGCACGACGCCGTTATCGTCGTCACCACGCGTTCCGCCAAACGATCCCTGAGTGGGTTGCATATCGACCTCAGCGTTGGATTTGCTTGTGCACACTTGTAGTCTGATTGGAACCGAAATGTGACCCACGGAGGGTCTTGACTCATGCTACTAAACGCACAGGTGGAGTCGGCGATGTGTAAGGCCTTTATCAAATCCATGTCGCGACTTACAGCCTTGTTGTGATTCGTGAAGGAGTAGTCGCAATGCTCTGTGTGAGGACGGATCTGACAATTGCGTCGAAACCCCAACTCTGCCGCGAATTCTGGCGCGGATCGTTCGAGTAATCCATGCAACGTTTTTGAAGAGGCCAAAAGACTTGTCGCGTTTCTCAGCCCGTCCTTAATCTTATCAAAATAGTCTTTGCCCGTGACATTGCGTGGCGTCACCGCGAGACGCTTAACGAGCAGAACAAGTGCGTCGTCACACAGGTTTGTAAACGGCTCGTCGCTCGTCTCCCTCGTCTCGCTCGTTTCGCAGTCTCCGGGGTTTGCTGTTGTTGCCGCGTTCGCCAACCCGAGACTTGCAAATGTGCTCAACACGGCGGTTTTCCACTTTTGCCAAAAGTAACGGATCGAATTTCCACCACTTGGCACCGAAAAGGTTCAAGTTGTAGACACCCTCCCGACCGCCCACACCAACAAAAAAATCTCCCAAAATCTCGGTACTTTCTAGGACATCAGCACTGGACCCCTTTCACTAGAGGGACCGCAGGAGGTGGCCGTGACGAAATATGCCTCGTCTGCCGCGCTAGAAGCAAGGAGGCAAGGAAGGGCGTTGCCTTCCAAGCGGCGTCGGTGCTGCCGGTGCCATCATGTCGAGGCTGACGGCGTATAGCACTCCCGTCTGCGAGGAGAGGACGTCATCCGGCGCATGCCTCGTCACCTTGGAGATAGACGACTGTTTGGACACTCGCTACCCGAATCAAAAGTGTTTGGGAATCTCCGATCTTTGGTACTTTGCATTCATTGCGTTTACGTGCACAAATCTTGCTGGGGAACCTGTCCTCCCATGCCTATCTCTATCCCCGGAGCTTTCCGTTTGGATCTCTAGGACCGAGGTTTACGGCGGAGTCATCCTTAGTCCGAGGCCTCCCTACTCGTATGATCTCACCTTTCTAGCTCCTTCCACGACACCCGGCTACTGCAATCACCCCACAGCGAACAACTCCAATTTGATTGTTGTCAACCCCAATACGACCGTCTCGCTTTTGCAAGCGTCCACGGAAATTTACGCCACTCCGGTGCACAAATACGTTGTCCAGGCCTATTGGGGGTTTGACGGGAGGGTCTGTTTGAATTGGACAGACGCGATGCCGCCACAGGCGCCACCATCTCCATTGCCCCCTCCGGCGCCACCTTACCTGCCTTGGCCCCCTTTTGCTCCTCCGAGCGATCCGAGCGATCCGAGCGATCCGAGCGATCCAAACAATTCTCCCACAACATGCGGGACTTACACAGAATACAACGCTTTGACACAGACGTGTATTGTGAACTGCACAGCCGTTTTGGAAGCATACGAACCGTCGTCGTCTCAGGTTGGCATGGTCAATAGCACGGAAGAGACACTGCCGCATTTTCGGCAGCTGGCGACGACACTTGGCGGGCCGTCGCCAGCTGCCGCTCTTCCGCCTATATTGCATCCTTCACATTGAGTTCTGAGTGCCTTTTGGGGTTGGTTGCGCTATGCACGCCCCCTCCACCACCCCCTTCACCACCGCCACTGTCGCCGCCTTCCCGCGCCGAATGCATTGATTATTCGGTGGACGCGCTGGATGTTGACGATGACGACGCCTTCCGCTTTGCCGATGCGGTCGCGATTGCAGAGGTGGCATTCCGATTGCAATTTCCGCAAACAGTCAACCAAACAAACCAAACCAACCAAACAACAAGCCAGCAATACGAGCACGGGTTTCCAGACCCCACATGGCTTTGCCGAGGCGGCGATTTTGATGATACTGGTAACATCACCTTGAACGACGCCGTCTTTGTGGCGGATATGTGGTCGAGAGCATCAAATGCCTTGTTTTAAACCAAATAAACGTTTGTCTACCGTCCACATGTTCATTTACAGCACCCACAGCACCCACAATACCCACAATACCCACAGCACCAAATCATACTCATTCATAACGCCAGTCCATACCACGCCTGCAATTCCCCGCTTCGATCCTTTCCTCCCCGTCCTTTCCTCTGTTCCTTCTTCCCCGTTCTTTCCTCACCCGACCACGGAACGTCGATATTCTTACCGACGACGAGGCACTAACTGTTTGGTTGTCCATTGGGACACGTCGGTGTTTCCGAGCAGGCTTTCATACGCTCCTCCTTCGGCCACGACGGCTTTAGAGCCTGGGAGTATGGCCCGAATCGTAGAAATGCTTGACTTGATGCCGTCCTCTGTGGATTTCATGCACATCCACCCGCCAATTGCAAGCACAATCACTACTACCGCGGCGATAATAATGATCACGGTAATGTTTGTGCCGTCGGAGCTCGGATCGTTTGATGTCGGTGGTGCGGATGGCGGTGCGATCCACACCGAGTCGGTAAATACAAGTTGGGTGCCACACGAGATGTTGAAGCCGCTGGTTGCCACATCCATCTGTGCAAACGATGTGAAATTGACCATGCAGTTTCTCAGGTACTGGAGATCCTGCTCTGTGCCGGTAAAGCTGACGGTGACTTCGCTCCGATCGCCACCCGTCGCGCAATCCGTCGGTGCCGGCGACGAGTACGGCGACGAGTACGACGAAGAGTAGGGCGATGGGGGCGGTGGGGGTGATGGGGGGGAATGGCCATAATTATGCGCCAGTCGACGATATGATTGGGTGTAGGCATCTGGCGGCGACGACGGCGGTGGCGGTTTTGACGGAGACGGCGGTGGCGGTGGCGGTGGCGGTGGCGGTGGAGGTGGCGACGGCGGTGGCGAGGGCGAGGGTAGGGGTGTAATCGACCGACTCGTGATCCCGGACACGCTCAGGCTTGACGCCGAAAGCGCTGTCTTCTTTGTCGCAAGCCAGGCGGTCAATTCGTTTTCCACGTCAGACAGCTTGCTGTCCATGCTGTCCACCTCCGACGGCGTCGCAATCGTCTGTGTCACCGTAAGCACGAATTGCGGCGGCGGTGGCGCCGGTGGTGGTGGGTTCGGTGGCGGTGGTGGATATGGCGAATGTGGCGGCGACGAGGGTGGTGGTGAAGCCATGTTTCCGATGGCACAGGCGGTGAATTGCTGGACCGCGCCGTACCGATTGTTCATCGTCGCGCTACCGGCTGCGAGTGCGACGGGGCAGTTGGATTGGTAGGGCGC
>Ga0160422_10000623_pt1 | contig 21663 bp, 15 predicted proteins | sample Fk160mmetaG_FD_108192 | JGI IMG/M metagenome (GOLD analysis project Ga0160422, IMG submission 108192) | Marine microbial communities from the Central Pacific Ocean - Fk160115 60m metaG | ecosystem: Environmental > Aquatic > Marine > Oceanic > Photic zone | place: The Central Pacific Ocean...
TGTTTCTTCTTCAGCAGCCTCATTTTGCTTTTTTATTCGAACCACTTTGCTACTTTTGGGCTTTGCTTTTGCCGTTTCTGCTGCGGTTTCAACATTTTCTTTATCGATGCTAGGTTTAAGTTTGGATGTTTTTGATGACTTGCGTTTTGAAGTGGCGGTACTACTCCTTGTACGTTTTTTTCTTGGCGGCTTATCTTTATCTTTTGCAGTGTCAGCGTCTACGTTAGGGGGTTGAGAATGCTCTAAATATTTATTATTTTCCAAGTTCGAAACGTCCATCTCGTTGGTTGCAAGATTTTTATTGCCGTCTATTAGACTATCTCCCTCAATCTCGTTTATGTCATTAAATTCTTCATTAGTATCTCGTTTTATTCTCCGTCTCCCACCACGTTTACCTCTCCGTTTTTTCTTTTTTGACGGGTCATTATCGTCTGGACGCTGTTCGTCTTCAGCATATGCGAGCTGTTTTTCGTCAGTAATTTGAGCATCGTTGATGTTACCGGGGATACTTTTATTTGTTTGGTTAGTACGTCTTCTCCGCGTCCTATTTTTGGTATTCGACCGTTTATCTGATGACGAAAAATCTTTTCCTTGATCAGGGCTTTCATTTTCTGTTTTGTCTTCCTCGGCAAGTTCTACAAGTTCTTTCAGTTGTTTTTCTTTTCTTTTGTTTTCGGTTTTTTCAATTCTATGCTCGGGAACAATAAGTTTGTCGTCATGATCCAACAATATTTTAAAGTCATATCTCCCTTCCATTTCGATTAAAGCATCCCTTTTTCGGTTCAAGATAAAGAAACCAACTTCTGTAGGAACAAATACTTTAACTTCGGCCGCTTGTTGTTTTATACCCTCTTCCTCAAGATTCCTTAAAACTTGTAATGCTGTAGATTCAATAGACCTTACGACACCTGTCCCCGCACAGTGTGGGCATGGTTGTGTGCTTGCTTCCATAACACTTGGACGTAATCGTTGTCGTGAAAGTTCCATTAATCCGAATTGGCTGATGCGGCTCATTTGTATTCTAGCACGATCAGATTTTACAACATCGCGCATCTTTCTCTCTATTGCGTGCTGGTTCTTATTTTCATACATATCAATAAAGTCGATAACAACTAATCCAGCTAAGTCCCGAAGCTTTAATTGTCTAGCTATTTCCTCTACCGCTTCTAAATTCGTTTTTACGGCAGTTTCTTCAATGTTGCGTTCTTTGGTTGATCGTCCCGAGTTTACATCCACGGCTACCAAGGCTTCCGTTTGATTTAAGACGATATAGCCTCCAGATTTCAGCTGAACCGTTGGCTCATAGAGGTAGTCCAATTGTGTTTCTATTTTGAACTTGTTGAAAATAGGGACGCCGCCAGAAAACCGTTGGACGCGTTTCGCGTGGCTTGGCATGAGAGTTTTCATGAATGATTTTGCAAGCTTGTAACCTTCTTCTCCTTCGATCAGGATTTCATCGATATCGCGGGTATAAAGGTCTCTTATACATCTTTTAATAAGGTTTGCTTCTTCATGAACCAGATAAGGCGCTGTGGATATTAATGTGGACTCGCGGATCTGATCCCAAAGTCTTATCAAATACTCGTAGTCTCTTTTGATTTCTGTTTTTGTGCGTTCGCTACCAGCTGTTCGAACGATCACCGCCATTCCGTCCGGTGAATTGAGGCCTTCAACTACATTCTTTAGCCGTTTTCGATCAGTAGGGTTGATAATCTTTCGGCTCACACCACCACCTTTCGGCGTATTAGGCATTAAGACGCAATACCTTCCGGCTAAAGATAAATAAGTAGTTAGTGCTGCTCCCTTGTTCCCACGCTCTTCTTTTACCACTTGGATAAGCATGATTTGTCTTCGCGCTATAACCTCTTGAATTTTGTATCGCTTTGTACTTTTCGTTTTACGCTCATTATTCCTCTTTGGCTCGGATGCAGGTTCATCGATCTTTCCATCCAACTGTTGGGTTGAAGAGCCGTTATCGTCGATTAATTCTTCATTTCCAATTATAGACTCGTTAATTTCAACCAGATCTTCACTTGGGTTGTTTTCACTTAGGGTTTCGCTTTCCTCTAAGTTCGGTTGATCCTCGGGCGAAGCGGAGTGTCTTTCTTGATCAGGGTTACCCGTATCTAAAGGTAGAGAGCTTTCAATTGCTTCAGCGTGCTCTGCCAACAAAGCTTCACGATCTTCCATAGGAATACGGTAATAATCGGGATGGATTTCATTGAATGCGAGGAAGCCGTGTCGGTTGCCGCCATACTCTATAAACGCTGCTTGGAGTGATGGCTCAACTCGTGTTACTTGGGCTAGATATATATTACCTTTTAAAGGTCTCCGTTTGGAGGCCTCAAAGTCGAAGTCTTCAACACGGTTTCCCGATGTTAAAGCTACTCTCGTTTCTTCGCTCTGTGTAGCGTCTATAAGCATACGCTTTGTCATAAAAATTGCGCTCCCGTATCACCAAGAACAAGCTTTGATCGACAAATTTCCACAGAGGTTTTAGTCGTGAGACCATTTTAGAACACCAATCATATAAATTTTGTCTTGGCAAATTTGCTGTAAATGTTATGAGGGAAGGTGATAAGTACCCACATTCCCGGACAGAAAGTGTAACGCGACGGCCGCTAAAAAGATCTCGAATAATAGACCAAACTCTTATGGAACTGTGTTTACTGACAGCCATGCTCTCTATAGAGGCTGTCACTTTATAAGTCTGGATAGCGCGCATTACTGTTTAAAAAATCCTTATCTAATCGACGCAGAAATGTCCTGCTTCTTACCTGAAGATACTGGATAACCTTTGAATGCCTGCAGCATCTTAAAATACTATGACTAATAATACTTATTTCGTGGCGTTGTAACAATATTAATCAGAAAAAACTTTTTGCTGTTCCTTTTTCAATTGGCGTATCGAGAATAGTAATTCTGGAGTTCTTATGAAGAGGATTAAAATTGTGTTAGCAAACCGACTCCCTTAAACTGCAAGACATGAAGTGCAGAGGGTCAAAACATATTGTGTTTAAGATCAAGGTTTATTTAACGAAATTATTTCTTTTTCTAACAATATTTTTTGTTGCGGCAAGTGGGCTATCATTAAATGGAACAAATAACGGTTTTGCTCAATCTTCACCGGAAAAAGTTCTTTCAGTCGTAAAGAATCTTCGATTAGGGATCCACGACGCTAAGACTAGGATCGTTATGGACGTTAAAGGTCCTATTTCTTATAAACATTTTTTACTGGCAAATCCATACAGGTTAGTCTTGGATATGCTGGAGGTGGATTTTGAACTTAATCCTGTAATAAGAAAACTTACAGACGGTGTTCTAGGCTACAGATTTGGACTGCTAAAGCCAGGAATCTCGCGCGTTGTTATTGATTTATCAAAACCACTTCTTGTTGACAAACATTTCATAATTGAGCCTGGGACCAAACCACAGAGAAGATTGGTTATCGATCTAAGGCCCACAACTAGAAGCAAATTTTTGGCCAACGTGAAAAAGTCAAGAAACAAAAAAACGGTCGGGCTCCTGAGGTTAAAATCAGCGGAAAAAAAACATCAAACGGTTCAGGAACTACAAAAAAAGTCAATTCAGAAAAAAATAGGCAAATCTAAGACAATTGTTTTAGACCCTGGGCACGGCGGCGTGGACCCTGGTGCAATTGGTCTTCAGGGTACCTACGAAAAAAAAATTGTTTTGATGGCTGCCAAATCGATAGGGGAAATACTAAAAAAATCCGGTCGCTACAATGTTATTCTAACACGAAAATCAGATAGGTTTATACCTTTAAGAAGCCGAGTGGCTATTGCGCGTCGTGCGCAAGCAGACCTATTCATATCTTTGCATGCAGATTCTATAAAAAATGGTGCAGTCCGCGGCGCAACTGTTTATACCTTATCTGAGAATGCATCTGATAAGGAGGCAGCTCAATTAGCCGAGAGAGAGAATAAATCAGATCTTATAGCTGGAATTGATCTCAATGCAGAATCACAGGAAGTGACAGATATACTTATCGATTTGGTGCAACGCGAAACAATGAACCAGTCTGCGGTTTTTGCAGGTGCCGTAGTTCAAGAAATTACAAAGAAGATAAAAACACACCGCAGGCCCCATAAATTTGCTGGATTTGCGGTCTTAAAGGCGCTCGATATACCTTCTATTCTGCTGGAAATGGGATATTTATCAAATATCAAAGACGAGGCCCTACTAAACTCTGATGCGTTCCAAAAAAAACTAGGTCTCGCTATTTTACTTGGATTAGATCGGTATTTTTTTGAGGGTCAATCTTTCAAGTATTAATGTGAGACGGTATAAGTATTCTTGGTTTGTGGTCGAAATTTCAGAATAAAGGCACCAATGCTACAAAACGATTGTCTTGACTATAAATTGTTAGATCTCCTTTATAAAAAAGGTTGCTGATGCGCTGGATGATTTATGGTATCTCGTCGCTTCTTCTTATAGCCTCGGTGGGTGCAGGGACACTAGCTTTCTTGCTTTATAAATATGGAAAGGGCCTTCCAGATTATGGACAGTTGGCCAATTACAAACCACCTGTGGTTACAAGAGTTCATAGCGGTGATGGCAGACTAATTGCAGAGTACGCAAAAGAGCGGAGAGTTTTTATTCCTGTGAACGTGATGCCAAAACTTTTGATTAAGGCTTTTCTATCATCTGAAGATAAGAATTTCTTTGAGCACAGTGGAATAGACCCTGTCAGTTTAATGAATGCTGCAATCAATAATCTTCTGAACTTTTACAAAAATAAGCGTCCAAGGGGTGCTTCTACAATTACACAACAAGTAGCAAAGAACTTCCTATTATCGAATGAACTTTCCCTAGAACGAAAAATTAAAGAGGCAATACTTGCATTTAGAATTGAAAAGGCCTTTTCCAAAAATAGAATTTTAGAACTATACCTAAACGAAATCTATCTGGGTATGGGCTCTTACGGGGTCGCGGCCGCGGCGCTTAATTATTTTGATAAATCGTTAGACGAATTGACTGTTGAGGAAGTAGCGTATTTAGCTGCTCTGCCAAAAGCTCCAAATAATTACCATCCAGTAAGGAAAAAGAGTGCAGCTAAAGCTCGCAGGAACTGGGTGATAAAGAAAATGCATGAGAATGGATTTATCTCCAAAACTACTATGGAACTAGCCCAATCGATGGAGCTCAAAACGAAGCCTAGATCTAAAACCGAATTTGTAGATGCCAAATATTTTGTCGAAGATGTGCGTAGAAAACTTATTTCAAAATTTGGAAGTACACGATTATATGGTGGTGGATTATCTGTCCGTACGTCGGTTGATCCTACTTTGCAGAATATTGCAGATAAAGTTCTCCAAGATGGTTTAATTGACTATGATAATCGGCACGGTTGGCGGAAACCAATTGCCACTATCGATGTTGGGCCTGACTGGGATAAAAAACTTAGTGAAATTGAAAAACCTAAAGGTGTGCTGCCGGCGTGGAAGATGGCAGTTGTTTTGGATGTCGGCATTGACAAAGCTAAACTTGGATTAAGAAGTGGTGAGATAGGTTTTATAAAGAATATAGACATTGGGTGGAAGCACGAGTGGCGTAAAAATCAAAAAATAGGCCGCCGTTTGAAACAATTAAGTGATTTTATTGATCGCGGCAGTGTGGTTTTAGTTGAAATGGTTGATAAACATAAAAGTTTGTACAAATTACGTCAGATTCCTCAAGTAAACGGCGCTTTAATTGCCCTCGATCCCCATACTGGTCGTGTGCTCGCAATGACTGGTGGTTGGAGTTTCGAGTCTTCGGAATTTAACCGAGCAACTCAAGCATTTAGACAACCGGGCTCCGCATTCAAACCCTTTGTTTACCTGGCGGCACTTGATAAAGGTTATAGCCCTGCTACAAGAATACTTGATGCGCCATTCGTAATCGACCAAGGACCGGGTCTCGGAAAATGGAAGCCAGCAAACTATACAAAAAGATTCTATGGTCCCAGTGCTATGCGAATAGGGATTGAAAAATCCCGCAACCTCATGACTGTACGATTGGCTCGAACTATAGGCATGAAAGCCGTGGCAGAATATGCTTATAAGTTCGATATCATGGCAAATATGCCGGAACAGCTGTCAATGTCGCTAGGAGCCGGCGAGACAACTCTTATGAAACTCACAGCTGCATATGCGATGTTAGTCAACGGTGGAAAACAAATTAGGCCAACGTTTATTGATCGTATACAAGACCGGAATGGTAAGACGATATTCAGACAAGAAGAACGAATTTGCTCTGCGTGTAATGCGAAATTTCAAGCCCGATCACTCGTTCCTCAAGTGCCAGATCTACGTGCGCAGGTGGTAAGTTCGACATCGGCTTACCAAATGGTGAGAATGCTCGAGGGCGTTGTAAAGCGTGGAACGGGACGAAGAATAGCAGAAATCAAAAAGCCTCTTGCAGGAAAAACGGGTACGACAAATAGTAACTTCGATACTTGGTTTATAGGATTTACACCAGATTTAGCTGTTGGTGTTTATGTAGGTTTTGATAAGCCGCGTACCCTTGGGCCTAGAGATACAGGTTCAAATGTTGCTGCGCCAATTTTCAAGAGTTTTATGAAACAAGCCTTAAGTGGGGTGCCGATCACACCCTTTCGGGCCCCTCCTGGAATTTTGCATGTGAGAATAGACCCAAGCACTGGTAATTTACCCACAAAGAGAAGTTCTGAAATAATCACAGAGGTATTTAAAGCAGGAAATGAACCAGACGGTATCAGCAGAGTTTTAGACGGAGGCTACACGGGGGACTGGACCCTCGGTGATAAGTTGCCTTTGAAATTAAATTCCCCTTCCTCAAGGGGTGGTCAGGGAATTTATTAACCATTATATTTGTTGCTCTGGGTAAAATTCGTGGGGGTGGTATGCGATCGGAATTAGGGTCTTTAATTGAAGATATTACAGCGTCAATAGCACTGCTTCGGAGGCATCTTTGACTGGGATAAAGCTAATCTACGACTTGAGGAGTTAGATGCAATAACCTCCGATCCAGCTTTATGGGAGAAACCTGAAAGTGCTCAAGCGCTAATGCGTGAACGGACATCACTAGAAAAAAAAATTAATGATCTTAACGCATTTTTGACCCAACTTGAGGATATAGAATTGCTAATAGAGATGGGTGAAGCAGAGAGTGATGAAGAAATTATATCGGAGCAGCATGAGGCTCTTAAACAACTTTCTATAGAACTAGAAAAGCAGCAGCTGCTCGCGCTGCTTTCCGGCGAAGCCGATATAAACGATTGTTTTTTAGAAATACATGCAGGTGCCGGTGGAACGGAAGCACAGGATTGGGCGGAGATGTTGTTGCGGATGTATGTCCGCTGGTGCGATAAGCGTGGTTTCAAAGTAGAATATATTGAAGAAAGCTCAGGTGACGAGGCAGGTCTTAAGTCCGTTACCATAAAAATTTTAGGTGAAAATGCTTATGGATGGCTTAAGACCGAAAGTGGAGTCCACCGCTTAGTTAGGATATCGCCTTTCGATAGCTCAGCCCGCCGCCACACAAGTTTCAGCTCAGCATGGATATATCCTGTAATTGACGATTCAATCAAAATCGAAATTGAAGAAAAGGATTTAAGAATTGACACTTACCGGGCATCAGGAGCTGGGGGACAGCATGTTAACAAAACTAATTCAGCTATAAGAATTACTCATCTGCCAACCGGTGTTGTTGTTCAATGTCAAAATGATAGGAGCCAGCACCGCAATAGAGCAACCGCTATGGGGATGCTTCGCGCCCGATTATACGAACTAGAGCTTAGTCAACGAGAAGAGAGGGCTAATGAAGTAGAGGCAGGGAAGACGGAAATCGGATGGGGCCATCAAATAAGATCCTACGTGCTGCAACCATACCAACTAATCAAAGATTTGCGCACAAACGAGGAAACCTCAGATACACAGGCTGTTTTGGACGGAGATATTGATCGATTTTTAGAAGCGTCTTTAGCTACTAAACTTAACGTAGAAGGGATATGAAGCCAAGCCGTTTGAAAGATTCTTTTTGAATGCCTTGATATTGTAAAAAAAAAATGATCTTGTTTTAAAAATTAACCGTTCTGATCCGTAGGCATATGCCTGCGATCTCTATTTTGGTGGTTGTCATGGGTTCCTATAAAGAAATATACCAATTGGCTCTAGACAAACCGGAAGAGTTTTGGGCCGCAGCCGCAGAAGACGTAGTGTGGCAAAAGAGATGGGATAAAATCCTCGATGAGACCAACTCCCCATTTAATAATTGGTTTTCTGGAGGCAAAATAAACACCTGCTACAATGCCCTCGACCGCCATGTGGATGAAGGGAACTCCAGCAGGCTAGCGTTGATTTATGACAGCCCTGTCACGGACGTTAAACAAAAAATCACTTATTTAGAATTGAGGAATAGGGTAGCTAGTTTTTCAGGTGTTCTAAAAAAATATGGCGTGGAGTATGGCGATAGAGTCTTAATTTATATGCCAATGATACCAGAAACTGTTATTGCGATGTTAGCCTGCACACGGATTGGAGCAATTCACTCGGTGGTTTTTGGGGGGTTTGCTTCAAATGAATTAGCAAAAAGAATTGATGACGCAAAGCCAAAAGTAATCGTCTCCGCCTCATGTGGAATAGAGCCAGGCCGAATAGTAGAGTACAAACCTTTATTGGATAATGCGCTGATAGTGTCAAAAAGCGAACCAAATCATTGCATTATTTTTCAGAGAGAAATGCATGAAGCGGAATTAACTGACAAGAGGGATATTGATTGGCACGATGCGCATCACAAGGTTACACCTGCCGATTGTGTTGAGGTGGAGGCTACCGATCCAGTGTACATCCTATACACATCAGGCACCACCGGTATTCCTAAGGGGGTTGTGCGTCCAACAGCTGGGCATATTGTTTCTTTGAAATGGTCTATGAAAAGTATCTACGATGTTGATCCTGGAGATGTTTACTGGGCGGCCTCTGATGTAGGTTGGGTGGTGGGACATTCATACATCGTATATGCCCCACTTTTTCATGGCTGTACAAGTATCTTGTATGAAGGGAAACCAGTGGGTACACCGGATGCAGCGGCGTTTTGGAGGGTTATCTCTGAACATCAGGTTAATTGTATGTTTACCGCGCCAACGGCAATTAGAGCCATTAGAAAAGAAGATCCATATGGCAGATTAGTTGGAAAATATAATCTAGATTGCCTTCGTTCGCAATTTCTTGCGGGAGAAAGGTGTGATCCGGATACGCTAGAATGGACTAAAAAAATACTAAATGTCCCTGTCATTGATCATTGGTGGCAGACGGAAACAGGATGGCCGATAGCTTCTAACTGTCTTGGAATAGAACAAATGGATATAAAGCCAGGTTCACCTACCTGTGCTGTGCCTGGTTGGAAAATAGATGTGCTCGATGAGTTCTCGAAACCTGTTCCAGTAGGAGAGATCGGAGCAATTTCTTTAAAATTACCTTTACCACCAGGTTCTTTACCTACTCTTTGGCAGAACGACGAACGTTTTGTAGATAGTTATTTAGCAACGTATCCAGGGTACTATGAAACGGGAGATGCTGGTATCATAGACGAGGACGGTTATCTGCATGTTTTATCTAGGACTGACGATATAATTAATATTGCTGGTCATCGTCTATCTACGGGAGGTATGGAGCAAGTTCTCGCAGAGCATAAGGACGTCGCAGAATGTGCTGTCCTCGGTGTCAACGATCAATTGAAAGGCCAAATTCCATTGGGCCTAATCGTTTTAAAAGACGGCACTAATACGGAACACTCTGAAATAGTAGAAGATGTAATAAAAATGGTACGTACAGAGATCGGTCCCGTTGCGGCCTTTAAAATGGCAACTGTTGTAAGGAGGTTACCTAAAACTAGATCAGGAAAAATATTGCGGGGGATCATTAAAAAAATTGCTGACGCTGTAGACTATGAAATTCCTGCCACCATCGATGACCCCGAGATATTAGAAGAAATAAAAGAGTCATTGCAAAAAATAGGCTATGCTAAACAATAATGTTTTTAGTTCAAAGCGAAATTTAATGGATTGCATTTGCCGAAAAATAGATTAGCTTGCAAACGTTAAAAACGTCTGGGAGGTTTTGTGGTATGCTTGATGAGGCCCATAATTTACCAACCATTATAGATATAATTTTAATTCCAGATTTTTCCCTTATGGCGTTTTCGTCTGCGATAGAGCCTTTGCGATTGGCAAATAGACTGGCAGACAGAAAATTATATGATTGGAGAGTGGTTAGCGTTGATGGAAGCTCCGTTGTCTCTAGCAATGGTGTGGAGATAGTTCCATCTGGTGGTTTGAATATTATCCAAAAACCGAAATTAATTTTTGTAATTTCTGGATACGGTGTGCAATTCTATAATAATGATAAACTCTTCTCTTTCTTAAGAAAGTCCGCTCGTGAAGGGGTTGTTCTTGGCGCATTTTCTACAGGGTCATATGTTCTGGCGAAGGCCGGTCTGCTGAGAGGCAGAAGGTGCACAATACATTGGGAAAACCTAGAATCGTTTAAAGAAGTTTTTCCAGATATCGAGGTTTCATCGGATATATACGAAATTGATAGAGATAGAATTACTTGTTCGGGTGGGACCGCTGGTTTAGACATGATGTTGTATTTGATTAGAAAGGAACATGGTGAGACATTGGCGGCTGAAATTTCAGACCAGTTTATCCACGACCGGATTAGAGAACCCCATAGCAAACAGAAAATGGCATTAAGAATGCGTTTGGGTGTTGCCCATCCCAAGTTGGTTGGAGTCGTTGAGGAAATGGGTTTAAACCTTGAACACCCGTTAAGTCAGAAAGAACTAGCCGTTAAAGCGGGGATATCTACCCGGCAATTGGAGCGTTTATTTAGCAAGTATATGGGTCTTACCCCAACGAGGTATTACCTGAACTTGCGTCTAAATAGGGCGAAACAACTTCTCGATCAAACCAATATGTCTATACTCTCCGTCGCGCTAGCATGCGGTTTTATTTCTGCGAGCCACTTCTCTAAGTGTTTCAAAGAATATTATGGTCGGACGGCGAGGGAAGATCGTAATGAGCGATACAAAACCTACAGGCAAACTGAAATCCTAAAGATTGTTAATTGAGGTCTTTCTAGGGAAGCTCTGATATTGAACCTACTTGCTGAGGGGACGATGTAAGCTCGCCGCCAGCTTTTACAATAGCGTTGTCCAAGTCTTGTTGTTGACATAAACCTAACAAAACAGGATGCCTAGCTGTAATTTGGTTAGAGTTCCAATGAGTACGGTCCCGCACTTTGTTTATCGTATCTTTAGTGGTTCCAACTAATCGATTTATTTGTGAATCTTTTAATTCAGGATGATGTTTTAAAAGCCAGGCTATTGCATCAGGTTTATCGCCCCGCTTTGAAATCGGGACGTATTTTGGTCCCTTACTTTTATTAGTTGGCTTTGGCAGGTTACTTTTTTGTAATTCCAAACGTGCTGATGGATCTGCCGCGCACCTTTTGATTTCGTCCCTAGAAAGTTGGCCATTTGCTATGGGGTCGAAGCCCTGCATCCCAACCCCTACTTCACCGTCGGCGATCGCTTGAACTTCGAGTGCATGCAGCTGGCAAAATTCTGCAACTTGCTCAAAAGTTAGAGCCGTGTTCTCTATCAGCCATACTGCTGTAGCTTTAGGCATCAAAGGTTGCGTCATGGAACTTCCTCTTTTCACGATATTCGATTTCAAATGACTCGATATGCACTATTATAATGATATTATCAAGTTTCGAAACTCGAATAGCAGAAACGCTAAAATAAAAAAAGAAAAAGAAAGCTTTATATTGCCTTAAATACTAACTTTTCTATCGTTTGTGAAGGGTAACTCCATGGAATTTGAAGATTTTGAACCACAAAAGGGTCAGCTAAAACCAAAGGACCTTACATCCTGGAATATTGAAGAGCTGGAGCAATATATTGATAATATGAAGCTTGAAATAGCTCGTGTGGAAAGAGTGATTGAAAACAAAAAACGCGTCTCTAAAGATGCTACCAATTTATTCAGACAGTGAGGCTCCAATTTAGTGTTGATTGCTTCAAATTCTAAATATTTCTTCTACAGGAGCTTTGAAAGGGACAGTTTTTGTTAAATAAAAAAGATATCGAGAATAAAAAATATTTTGGAGATTTGTAGTGCACGAACAGGTATTCTTTGACGACTTAAGCGTAGGAGATATCTTTAATAGTATTTCAAAAACAATTACAGAAACTGGAATTATTGAGTTTGGTTGGAAATATGATCCACAGCTATTTCACATAAGCAAACCCGACGCATTGGCTTCAAATTTTGGGAGTTTGATAGCTAGCAGGTTTATGACAGCCGCAATTACCTTCCGTCTACTGTGTTACTCGAATGGTTTTCAAACTACAAGTTTAGCTTCTTACGGGATAGAAGAGTTGCAGTGGTTAACACCGGTCAAACCAGATGATACGCTCAGAGTATCTATGGAAATAAAGGATCTTCGCCTTTTAAAGTCGCATCCACAATCCGGCATTGCGAAGTGTGATTTTAAACAATTAATCAAACAATCAAGGTCGTAATGACCTTGGAGAGCGATTGGATAATTAAATGCTCGATATGAGAGCAACACGCGGAATCGGGTTTTAGGAAAATATTTATGAGTAAAATAGACAAAAGTGAAGAAGCTTCGCAAGTTAATAACCGTAGACTTTTTGCAATAGGAAGGTTGGTGCTGCTACTAGTTTTAGCAATAGCCCTAATCTACTGGCTCTTTGGGTGGGTTAAAGGCTCATTTTTCTATATTCATGAAACTGATGCACGGGTAATGGCAGACCTAATCACAATAAGTAGTGAGGTTGAAGGTAGGATTGTTAAACGTTTTGTATCTGAAGGTAACAACATTAAAAAAGGAGATCCTTTAATACAAATAAACTCTCGTCTGATTGATCTAAAAATCCAACAAATCAAAGCTGAATACATGACAAAAAAGGCCGAGTTATCTAAGACATCTGCAGAGTATGATATGATAGCCGATCAACTTGAAGCTAAAATCAAGAGTGAAAATGCAAAATTATTAGAGGCACGGGCGAACAAAAGAGTGTTCGATCACGAAGTGGATTTTCTAAAAAAAGATTTTGAACGGGTAAAGAGACTTTTAGGGAAAGGAGCCATAAGCCGCTCGAAGCTCGAACGAGTAGAAACAAATTTTCGTAAAGCTGAGCAGCAGCTTATAGCAGCGGAAAAAACTGTCATCGCATCGGAAGCTCGCATCGGGCAGGCACAAGCGGATAGAAAATTGTTAGATGTTAAAAATGCTGAAAAGAAATCTCTTGAAGCAAGACTTCTAGAAATTGAAGCAAAGATGGCCAGAGAATTAGAAGTGGCAAAGCAGTTTCAAATAACAAGTAACATGGATGGAGTTGTAGGAAGAACTTTGGTAAACGAGGGGGAAGTAGTTTCAAGAGGGCAAAGACTTTTGGTGCTTCATAGTCCAGACAAAATTTGGGTAGAGACAAATATTCGAGAAACTGATATTGGCAGATTGAAATTTGGCCAATTAGTTAAGATAGAAGTAGATGCTTATCCGGACGAACAGTTTGAAGGAACAATAAGTGGAATAGGGAATGCTGCGACTAGCCAATTTGCTATTTTGCCAAAATTAAATGAGGCAGGCAGCTTTACCAAAGTCACCCAAAGACTAAGGGTTAAGATAAAAATTGATCAAAGACAGAACATGTTGCGCCCTGGGATGATGGTGGAGGTATTTATCAATGCAAATGACTCTCCCTTTAGCAAATTTCTAACAGATTAATTTGTAAGCAAATTTAATCATGCAAAAAATTAATCCATTAGGTCTTACAATTACAGCAATGATCGCAATGATTGCAATGATCATGACCTCTACGATGGTCAACGTTGCAATACCTGACATAATGGGTGCATTTGGAGTCGGCCAAGATCAAGCTCATTGGATATCGACTGGCTTTCTTTCAACTATGACAGCCGGAATGCTATTAAATGGTTGGTTAGTAGCAACTTTTGGACCAAGGAATATATTTATAGCGACCTTAACTTTTTTCTCTATTGCGGGTGTTCTAGGACAACATGTGTCGAGTTTTGAGGCTGCCGTCTTGGCAAGGTTTGCGCAAGGACTTTGCGCAGGGATAATTCAACCACTTGCATTAAGTACAGTTTATCTTGCATATCCGCCTTCCCAACGCGGCGTCGCAATGGGGTGGTTTGGCTTGGGAATAGTTTTTGGTCCTACAATAGGTCCGTTTTTAGGTGGCCTTATAATAGATCAATTTGAGTGGAGGTTGCTATTCTCAGCAACTGTACCAATCATGGTAGTCGCCGCCTTCATGGCATCAATCTTCATGCCGGGCCGTGACCCAAATACAAAGCCGGTTTCTTTGAATGTAATTAGTTTTATTCTTATTATTACCTCTATAATGCTCCTTTTAAACGGGATAAGTATCGGGCAGCAAAATGGTTGGGATACAGATAACGTTTTTTTGATGCTTTTTGGAGCCGTTGTGGCACTCATTATTTTTTTATTTAGGGAGCTTAAGAGCCATTCTCCACTTCTGCAATTGAGATTGTTTAGTTACAGGAATTATGTAGCTTCGGCGCTGATAGCGTTTATATTTGGAGCAGGTATGTTTGGTTCTTTATATATTATTCCGGTTCTAGTCCAAACTATTCAGGGGTTTTCGGCTTTCAAGGCAGGCCTAATGTTGTTACCAGGAGGTATTGTTTCGATGATCGTGTTCCCGATGGCAGGGCGGCTCTCTACAGCAGTCGATCCATCTCACACAATAGCTGTTGGATTGGCTATCTTTGGCTTATCCTGTTGGCTTTTAGCGGACATAGGGATGTTAACTAGCTTTTGGATTATAGCACTTTTAGTTGCATTTGGAAGGGTAGGGTTGGGTTTAGTCATGCCATCTTTAAACTTAAGCAGCATGAACTCGGTTCCAGCAGAGTTAGTTCCGTATGCTGCAGGCACGCTCAACTTTATACGAATGACAGGTGCTTCGATTGGAGTGAGTGTACTTGCTATCATTATTGACTATAGAACCATTGGCAATGGAGCTGATTTACTTACAACACAAACTCCCGATAACACGCCATCAGTTGAAACAATACGAATGATTAGTGAAAAACTCTCGAATCTTGGCTTAAACTCCAATGAGGGGTCACTGGCAGCCATATCGTACTTTAAGGCGCTTCTCTCGTTGAAAGCACAGGAATTAGCATTTCAGGAAGGCCACATAGCTTTATGCATACTGTTTATGGTAGGTGTTATTGCCACCACTTTGCTATTCCGCAGAAAGCCAGATGTTTAAGTAGAGTTAGATTAATCCAGCTCTTGAGTTTCCCCCTCTGGGAGAGCAACCTTAAACGCGTTTAATGTCATCGAAATCAAAGTATAGTATCCTAGTATTCCGACTAGGTCGACAGTACCTTCCTCTCCAAACTCTTTGACCGCGGCAGCGTAAGTTCGATCATTCACACGATGATCGCGGTGCAGTTGTGTAGCAAATTCATAAATAATTTTTTCTGACTCAGTATTAAAATTTGGAACACGACGCTGTCGAATAGCCTCTACTAAATCAGGATCTAAACCTGCTTCTAAGCCAATTTTTTTATGCGCATACCATTCAAACTCCGCCCCCCAAAATCTTCCAGTGATTAATATCGCTAGTTCACTTAGGTGGGTTGGTAGAGACGTTTCATATCTGCAAAACTGACCAAGCTTCTGTGCTTTATCCGCTAGGTTAGGACTTGTCAGCCAAACCCGGAGCGGACCCTGTAGTTTACCCCTTGGGCCCGCAACTATTTCGTCCCGGATCTTTTTTTGCGTTGTTGTCATTTCATCATCTGAAAGCTCTTTAATGCGCATAATAGTTTCCTTTAGTGCTCTCTTGCGGTTTCTTTCCTAGCTAGTCCATTGTATAAATCAAGCATTCGTTCACGCCAATCAATAATCGGGTCATCCTGCTCTAAAATGTCAAAGGAGCTTGTTATTCGGGCCCACATGATTGCACCAAATACTGAATAGTCGGCAAATGATGCTGACGCTCCACCAAGAAAGGGATTCAACTCTAACACTTTCCTGACCGGAAATAGCGTTTGCTTTAATAAGGTTCTTGTTTCTTCTCTGTTTGCTACAACTTCTTCCAGCGACATACCAAATCGGTGCTCACGGGAGCGGCGAAAATATTCCCTATCATTTGGATCAATGACATCAATAATATCTCTCACTACGCATTTAGCTATCAAAGGGTGAACTTGGCTATCTACCCAACTGGAAACAAATTTTTCATTAGCTTTATCGGTTGGACTAGAAAACAGTGTCGGTTGATTTGTATAATTATTCTCAAGATATTCGGCAATTCTCCAACTATCCGATATTATTGCGCTGTTATCGCGTAGTATGGGAACCAATTTCTGCCCAGAAAACTTTAATTTATCTTTTTGAGAAAACTTTACCAATGCAACCTCGGTGTTTTCCTCCATGCCCAGATGCGCAAGCGACATACGTACTCGCCAACCGAATGGGCTAAAGCGTTGATTATCTGCACCGGAGAGGTCATAGAACTTCATATTACTTCCACTAACAATAATAGTCTATCGATGGTTTTAGATAAGATAATTTTAGACTTTACCTCAGAGTTTAGCATTTACCTATATTAAACAAAAATCTCTTCAGTGCAGTTTAAATTAATCTACAATATGTTGAATTGCTTCTTAGTATGCGAGATCATGCTCGGCTGAGTTATCCTTTTGACCAAAATTATATTTGGTGTGCATCTTTTGTTTGATATTAATGTCCTTCAACCATTCAAGGTAAAAAGTTTTCGATTTCAATGGCCGGCAGACCTAATGACTTCGTGGGCATTTGAAATGGAAATATTGCTATTAGGTTGGTATGTGATTGTCGAGACACAATCAGTACTCTCACTTACCCTTTTTGCGTCACTCCAATGGCTCGGTACGCTCTTGGCACCATATCTCGGTGCCTTGGGGGATAGACTTAGTCGCCGGACATTACTTTGTTCCCTAAGGTTAATTTATTTAGTTTTGAGCCTTGTGCTCATGACGTTGGCGCTAACACAATCATTAGAGCCTACTCATGTTTATTTGGTCAGTCTGTTAGCTGGTTTAGTTCGACCATCGGATCTTGTAATGCGTAATGGGCTAATTGGCGATACCATCTCCGGCTCTAAACTGATGTCGGCTATGGGTCTGTCACGTACCACTATGGATACAGCACGAATAATAGGTGCTCTTTTTGGTGCAGGATTATTTTCTCTTTTTGGGCTGGGTGTCGCATACATAATGGTCAGTTTATTTTATGCAATTAGTTTTTTGCTAACATTTGGTGTTTCGGACATAAAAACCAATCCGGTGAGGTTAAATAGGAAAAAAGAAGACTCGATATTTTTTAACTTAAAAAAAGGTCTAATCTACGTATGGAGAACCCCAGCTTTATTGGCAGCGATGTGGTTAGCGTTTCTTGTGAATTTAACAGTATTTCCAGTGAGCCATGGCATTTTGCCGTATGTAGCCAAAAGTATTTATAAAGTTGACGAAACTGGGCTTAGCCATTTAGTCGCTTCATACGCTTTTGGAGCCCTTCTTGGCTCAATTACCATGGTTTTAATTAAGTTAAAGAAAAATCCAGCACGTTTTATGGTAATGAACATTTTTCTAATGCACTTGCTGATAATTTTCTTTGCTTACATTGAAACTAAACTTAGTGGCCAAATCCTATTATTTTTTTCTGGTTATATACAAAGCCTTGCAATGATTTCTCTTGTCGTAACGCTTCTAGCTATAGCTAGTGAAAAGTTTCGCGGGTTGGTAATGGGAGTTCGAATGATGGCTGTCTATGGTCTTCCTCTGGGTTTAATGTTTTCCGGATATCTGATTGAATACTTGGGCTACGGTCGGAGTGTGATGCTTTACGGGCTCATCGGCGCAATATTAAGCGCACTAGTGACCATAAGATGGCGAAAATATATGCTAGTTGAGCGATAAAAATATGAATTCTTGCCTTATTGGTAACCTTTTAAGGTCGATCTTTATAATTTTTAGACCCCTTCAACTACTAATAGGGTTCCATTTGATCCTGCTTGGCGGAGCTTTACTAGTTGACTGTACTCGTTTGAGTAGTACCATTTCAATGCCTGTTCATAGTTTTCAAACTCCACAATTACAGTACGATTTCCGATAAAAGGCTTGCCTTCCAATGTTTGTTGTTTTCCTCCTCGTGCCAGGTATTTTCCGCCATAGCTCTCGGTCACAGATGGGACTTGGAGCCTATATTTTTCAAATTCAGTCGTGTTGGTAACATGCACGCTTGCAATAACATATGCTGAACTCATCTTTCCTCCGGTCAGTAATTTGAAATTTCCTATAATTGTTCGTAAAAAATAAACTTCTCTAAGAAATGATAAGGGAGAGTACGGTCAATAGTGTAATTTTTTCTTCTTTTCTGTTAGATAGTAAGCCTGCTTGTCGATTTTAGAAAATTTTCGCATTCTCATGACTTGTAAAAAAATTTATATGCCCCAAAATCTTTTCATAATGGAACCAATTTGATTAATCGACATCTATTAGAACAGGCAACCCTCAATGACAGATAAACTTGTTATAGCACTAGCCCAATTAAACCCGACAGTGGGTAAAATAGGCGCAAACTTAGAAAAGCTGCGCGAGACGAGGAAAAAGGCTGCAGTAGAGGGCGCAGATCTATTATTAACGTCGGAACTTTATACTTGCGGATATCCGCCCGAGGACCTTGTTAGAAAGCCGCAATTTATTTCATCGCTACGCAGCGCTGTTGAAGCGTTTGCCTCCGAAACAAATGATGGTGGACCGGCGGTGCTTTTAGGAACACCGTGGGTGGAAAGTGATCGTTTGCACAACTCACTGGTGTTAATCGAGGGAGGTGCGATTACCACAGCGCGCCATAAATATGACCTACCAAATTACGGTGTTTTTGATGAGAAGAGAGTTTTTGATCCTGGTCCGATGCCTGGCCCAATAAGTTTTAAAGATGTTCGCATGGGTGTGCCAATTTGCGAAGATATTTGGACGCCAGAAGTTGTGGAGTGTATTACGGAGACAGGAGGCGAAATTATTTTAGTGCCGAACGGCTCGCCCTTTGAGGCGGGTAAAACAGATATGAGGGTACATCACGCCGTAGCACGAGTGGTTGAATCCAAACGTCCGCTAGTTTATCTCAACCAGATAGGCGGACAAGATGAACTCGTGTTTGACGGTGCGTCTTTTGTAATGAACTCTGATCGGACCATAAGTTGGCAGCTTCCTGCATGGCAAGAAAATCTAGCCATTACCCATTGGAAAAGGAGAGGTGATGGCTGGATATGTGAACAAGGAAATACCTGTAGTCTGGAAACAGGATTGGAAGCAACTTATCAGGCGATGACCCTTGGTTTGAGAGACTATGTCAACAAAAATGGTTTCCCTGGGGTAATTTTGGGGATGTCTGGTGGTATAGATTCTGCCCTAAGTGCTGCTGTGGCAGTTGATGCATTAGGCTCGGATCGTGTGCATTGTGTGATGATGCCCTCGCCATATACTAGTGAAGAAAGTCTCGAGGATGCTACCGCAGCCGCAAATATGTTGGGTGTTAAAATTGATACAGTTCCTATTTCGCCGGCGATGAAGGCTTTCGACGATATGTTGTTGGATCATTTCGAAGGAACAGAAGCAGGGATTGCCGAGGAGAACATACAGTCACGTTCAAGAGGCTTAACACTGATGGCCCTATCTAACAAGTTGGGAGCGATGGTGTTATCTACCGGCAACAAATCAGAGATGTCGGTTGGTTATGCAACTCTATATGGTGATATGTGTGGTGGCTATTCTGTCTTAAAAGATGTCTACAAGATGACAGTTTTTGCTCTCTGCAAATTGCGAAATAAGTTAAGACCGAATGGAGCTTTGGGGCCTGAAGGCCCAGTTATGCCTGAGAGAATAATCTCTAAACCGCCATCTGCTGAATTGAAACCAGACCAAAAAGATGAAGATACTCTTCCACCATATGAAGAATTAGATGCCATCCTGCATGGCTTAATTGAAGACGAGGCAAACGTTCAGGAAATAGCATCTAAGGGCTTTGATATTGAGGTTGTTATGAGAATTTGGCAGATGCTTGACAGAGCTGAGTACAAGCGAAGGCAGGCACCTCCTGGCGTCAAGATAGGTCATAGGGCTTTCGGAAGGGATAGGAGATATCCTATCACTAACTCTTACAAAGCTTCTTACAAAATCAACAGCAACTGAAAGCTTTCAAAGAAATGGAATCTCCCACTGTTAAATCACTTTCCTTCTATGATACTTTCACTCGTAAAAAGATACCATTTGTTCCTTTAGATAAAAACAACATCCGATTTTACGTATGTGGTCCTACTGTTTACGACTACGCTCATATTGGCAATGCTAGGCCCGTTGTTGTCTTTGATGTTTTATATCGTCTTTTAAAACATCGGTTCCCAAAGGTGACTTACGTCAGAAACATAACAGACGTTGATGATAAAATTAATGAACGCGCCAAGAAAAGTAGCAGATCTATTAAAGAAATTACGGACGAAACAATAAAAACTTTTCATTCAGATATGGATGCTCTTGGGGCGTTAAATCCGGATGTTGAACCCAGAGCTACGGAACATATAAGTCAAATGATTGAGATGATAGAAAATCTCATCGAAAAGGGACATGCCTATGAAAAACAAGGTCACGTATTATTCAGTGTTCCCTCCATGCCAGATTATGGTCAGTTATCTGGAAGGGACCGGAATGAGCAGATTGCAGGGGCTAGGGTAGACGTTGCCCCATATAAAAATGATCCCACTGATTTTATTTTATGGAAACCTTCAGGGAGAGATGCTCCTGGATGGCTTAGCCCTTGGGGTTTTGGCCGACCTGGCTGGCACATAGAATGTTCGGCAATGAGCAAAATGTATCTTGGCGAAACATTCGATATCCACGCGGGCGGCATAGATTTGATTTTTCCACATCATGAGAACGAGATAGCTCAATCTCGATGCGCGTTTGGGACGTGCAGAATGGCTAATCTTTGGATGCACAATGGCTATGTAACGGTTGAGGGTGAAAAGATGTCTAAGTCATTAGGTAATTTTTACACAGTCAATGATCTTTTGAAAGATTGGCCCGGAGAAACCATTCGCTACGCCTTATTGTCGGGCCATTATCGTGCTCCTCTTAATTATTCAATCGACGGGTTATCAGACGCTCAGGCTGCATTGGATCGCCTCTATCAAGCCATAAGAATTTCTGAAGATAATGTGCACCATAATGCCCTGCCTGGAGTGTCGGTTTTAAACGCTTTGGCAGACGATCTCAATACTCCGCTTGCCTTGTCTGAATTGCACAAACTGGCGAGTGCTGTAAACAAAGCTAGTGATAATGAGGTGAGAAATAAAATAAGGTCAGAGCTGCTTGGGTCGGCCAAGCTTTTGGGTCTCCTTGATGAAAAATCGGAAGATTGGTTTCGTAGAGGTGCATTGAAAAGTAATAGTCCAACTTCCGCAGAGATAGAGCAATTAATTCTTTCTAGAGATAGGGCTAGAGAAATCAAAGACTTTAAAAAAGCCGACGAAATTCGTGATGAA
>Ga0160422_10000624_pt1 | contig 21631 bp, 20 predicted proteins | sample Fk160mmetaG_FD_108192 | JGI IMG/M metagenome (GOLD analysis project Ga0160422, IMG submission 108192) | Marine microbial communities from the Central Pacific Ocean - Fk160115 60m metaG | ecosystem: Environmental > Aquatic > Marine > Oceanic > Photic zone | place: The Central Pacific Ocean...
ACCAATTGAACCATTGATGCAATTGTAGCAATAAAACAAATCAGATTTAAAAAAGTTAAATCCATTGTTGCAAAAAAAGAGTTACTATTATTAGGCGTAATCCATGCAAGAGCACCGGGTTTAAGTAAAAAATTATTTATTGCCCAATTAGTAGGAACAGTAATTGTTAGAACAAATATGACTGTTAATCCTAAACCTGTAGCTGTATCAACTTTTTTGGAACAAGCTAAAAATGTGCACATACCAAGAAAAAAGGCTAATAATATATTTTCAACAAAAATTGCTTTAATTGCTAAATTTAAATATTCCATTTTTATTCCTCAACAAATTTATTAAGAGTTCTTTGAATCCATATTAATAAACCTAAAATTATGAAAGCTCCTGGAGCTAGAAGTAAGAGACCATTTCCTTGGAAAGATTCTCCAATCAACCAATCATGATTAAAAATTTTAAATCCAAATAATTCACCAAAACCAAAAAGTTCTCTTACAGCAGCAACAGCAATCAATATCCATCCATAGCCTATACCATTACCTAGACCATCTAAAATCGACTCTTTAGGTCCATTTTGTAATGCAAATGCTTCAGCTCTTCCCATAACAATACAATTGGTAATAATTAAACCCACAAAAACACTTAATTGCTTACTTAAATCAAACAAATAAGCTTGTAATAGCTGATCTGCAACAATTACTAATGAAGCAATAATTGACATCTCAACAATCATCCTAATTCCACCAGGAATATGTTTTCTTAGTAATGAAATTATGAGATTTGATAAAGTAACAACAAAAGTTAAAGCAAGAGTCATAACGACAGCTGTTTCAAGTTTAACTGTTACCGCTAATGCGGAACATACTCCTAAAGCAGCAACTGAGATTGGGTTGTTATCAGAAAATGGATCAAACAATATTTTTTTATTCGAAGGCATATTATATTTTCCTTAATTTATTAAAAAAGTATTTAGCATAAATTTCAGCATCTTTTTTTAAAAGAATTTCAACTCCCTTAGATGTTATAGTTGATCCTGAAATACCATCAACAGAATATTCATTATTCGCTAATCCCGGTTTAGTAACTTTAAAATCAGCAACTTTACCATTCTCGTATATTTTTTTATCTTTAAATTGATCTTGAAACCAAGCTTTTTCAATTTCTGCACCTAAACCAGGAGTTTCTTTATGAGCATAGAAACTTATACCTACAATTGTTTCGATATCAGCATCTATTGCAAGATAACCATATAATACACTCCATAAACCTTTACCAGCAATTGGAAATGCATATTTAGTAGGTTCAGCATTTACATCATCTCTCCAAGAAAAAACATTTATCTGAGAATATGGTTTTCCGTCTCCGAAAATGATTTCGGTATCTAAATCCATGGTATCTTTTGAAATATGAGTTGAATATTTCTGTTCAATTTCACTTTTAGATAAGACTCCAATATCAATACCAAATGCTTTAACAATATTTCTTTTGACATCGAACTCTCTATTAGCTGTTTGAATTTGTTTTAATCCAGCAGCGAGACCTGACAATAAAACACTACAAACAAGACATATTCCCAAGGCAAAAATTATAGTTTTTGAATCTTCACGCATGATTTAAAGCCCTCGCATATTTAGTTCTTTGTTTAATATGTCCTTGAACGACATAATGATCAATCATTGGTGCCATTACATTCATAAATAAAATAGCAAGCATAATTCCTTCAGGATAAGCTGGGTTAGCAACTCTAATTATAACAGTCAAGACACCTATTAAGAATCCATAAACAATTTTACCTTTATCTGTTGCTGCAGCAGAAACTGGATCGGTTGCCATAAATACAATTCCAAACATAAATCCACCCATTGCTAAATGGTAGTAGAAAGGAATATTTGCAAAGGAATTATCAGTTGGTAAAATATTAAATAAAATTCCCATAAAAGCTGCTCCAGTAATTCCACTAAAAATGATCTTGTTGGAGGCAACTCCAGTAAGTAGCAAAAACGCTAGTCCAAGTAAGATAGCTATTACTGATGTTGAACCAATACTTCCTGATATATTACCTATAACCATTCCGGCTAAATTAAAACCAGAGGCAGTCAAGGAACTAACTGCATTTATGCCATTTTCAGCAGCAGCAGAAACTGCTAACGGTGTAGCCATTGTAACACCATCAAGGGTCTGCCATCCCGCAGATGGTTCTGCAATTCCTAGAATTTTATTAACAATTGGTGTGTCTTTTAATGATCCAACCCATACAGTATCTCCTGAAATTTGTGCAGGATATGCAAAAAACAAAAATGCTCTTCCTGTCAAAGCGGGATTTAGAATATTGTACCCAACACCACCAAAAATTTCTTTTCCAATTATTATTCCAAAAGCAATACCAAGAGCAACCTGCCATAATGGAGTAGTAGGGGCTAGTGTTAGAGGGAATAACATTCCGCTCACTAAAAAACCTTCATTTATTTCATGTTTTCTTATTATTGCAAATGCAACTTCGCATATACCTCCAACTAAATAAGAGGTAAAAATAATTGGCAAGACCATTAACGATCCACGAAGAATATCAGAAGTAAATGTTGATTCTATTCCATTATGAATGTTGAACTGGTTACCAGCATTCCAAATTCCAAACAAAATACACGGAGTTAAAGCGTAAATTACATATACCATAAGTCGTTTTTGATCAATAGAATCCCGAACGTGAGGAGATCCTTTGGTAACATCTGGAGGAGTTCTAGTAAAAGTATCTCCTGCTTCAAATAAAGGATATAAATTTTCAAATTTTCCACCTTTTTCAAAAAGTGGCTTGATATATTTATCCTGAAGATCAAATAAAAACTTCATTATAGTCCTTCCTCTTCAATTTCTTCTAGTCCTTTTTTTATGATTCCACATACATCTGTCTTATGTGGGTCGACAAACGATGCAATTGCAAAATCTTCTGGATCAGTTTCTAAGATTCCTAACTGAATCATCTCCTCTGTATCATGGGCAAGAGCAGATCTTACAAGGTAATCTGTCATTATATTTAAAGGCTGATATTTATCCATCCAACCGGTAACAACCATCGCTCTATGACTTCCATGCTGATTTGTTCCTAATTTTCTTTTATGGTTAAAAAGTGCTGATAATGTAACTCTATGAGCACTATATTGATCTATACCAGGCATGGTCCAACCAAGAATATGTCTTGATCTATCTTCAGCTAATGCAAAATACTCAGAGCCATAAAAATTGACACATGTATTTAATGATACTTTTCTCCCATACATAATATTTCCACAAATAAGTCTTATTTCTTCATTTTCTTCTAATGCGTTATTAAGTAAATTTTCTAAAGAACCTCCAAATGGAACTTTATAATATTTTCGATATTCTTCTTTAACACTTGGTCCGCCTAGAGCAATTATTTTAGTTCGTGGAATTTCTCCATTCATTAACAACTTTCCGATTAAAACTACATCTTGAGCTACTAAAGTATAGACAACATCAGTTGGTAAAATAGGATTTATTTTATTAATATGAACACTTGTGTTTCCAGAAGGATATTTACCCTGAAATACATGTTTAGAAATATTTTCAAAATCTGGAATTTCTATACCTTTAGAAATACATAAATTAACTTTGCCTTCTGTTAAAATATTGAGTGCATTGATACCTAACTGAAAAGCCGCTTCGTCATCTTTTAATATAACACTAAAATCAGCCTGAAATGGAGCATTATTACAAGCGTTTATAAATATAGCTTTTGGCTTATCAGCAGGGTTAGCAATTTTATTAAAGGGACGTTGTTTAATAAGTGGCCATAGGCCTGAATTTAACAAGTATTTTTTTAATTCATCAGATGATATGCTTAATATATCATCGTTATTAAACTTTTCAAATGTTATTGATTCTTCAACATCAGATTTATTAATGATTATTTCTGTTGGAAATCTTCTGTCACCAAGCTTAATTTCGGTGATGGTACCACAAGCTGGAGATCTAAAATTAACATGTTCCATTCTTTTATTGGTGAACAATAAATCTCCTCTTTTAACATAATCTCCAACTTTAACATGCAATTTAGGTTTTATTCCGTCAAACTCAATAGGATAAACACAATAGGTCGATTGGTTAATACATCTGTTGTCAATTTCAGATGAAGGCTCACCTAAAACATTAACATCAAAACCTTTTTTTATTTTGTGTATAGTCAATTTTTTTCCTCACTTAATCATCTAAAAAAATTATTAGATATATTTATACCGATAGAATTTTATTCTTTAAAGGTAAATTTTTAAAAACTTACATATTAACAAATTTAGAAACGACAGGGTTAAACTCGATTTCCAAATAGTCATTTAAGGCTTCTCTTAAAAAAGGCCATTTCGATAGCATATTTAATGAATCATTAATAAGATTATTAATATATTCTACATGATTATTAGGGGAGCCATCATAAGCACTGATTGCAGTTGTCTTACCTCTTTTTTGGTCTATACCTAAAGTTTTTCCAGATAAATCTTCATCGCCACGAGCATCAAGTATGTCGTCAGCTAGTTGGTAGGCAGTACCAATATTAAATCCACACTCTCGTAAGGCATTAGCCTCTTCTAAATTACCAGTCCCTCCTGCAACTGCAGCAAAGGCAAAAAGTGAACCGGTTTTAAATCTTGCAATTTTTATACAATCATCCCATGACCTTGAATTCTCTCTGAGAATTAACTCTTGCTCAGCTTCAGAACAACAAACTTCACCTGTCATATTTATAAGTTCTTTAAGCAAATCAACTCTTGGTTGTTTTGTTAATAATGCAATTGATCTAAACATCAAAGTATCTCCGAATAATATTGCGCCATTAACCCCATATTTTTTCCAAAAAGTTTGATTTCCTCGTCTTAAAAAACCTCCATCGATAACATCATCATGAATTAGACTTGCTGAATGCATTATATCAACAGCTGCTCCAGCAATAGATAATATTTCTCTATCAATATTTGATGAAATACCTAAATATTGAATTAATTTTGAACGAAGCATTTTTCCGCTACCTAAAAGACTATTATTATCCTGAACTAATGTATGTAAATTTGTATTTTGAAGAACTGACATAATGATTTTATTCACTTTATCAAGCTGAAGATTTAACTCGTTTTTATCAATAGTCATAATTTTATAATGCATTTTGCTTACAACTTGTCAATCGTAGTAGTAAAAGATGCCTTACTAATTTTTTTATGATATAAATTTAATAATGAATAGATTAAAATATTTTATGAATATTGAAAATGACCGATGGAATAACTGGAAATGGCAAATATCTAATTATTTATCAGATTATGATGATTTAAAAAATTTAACAAATTTAACTTCATCTGAAATTTATGCTCTAAATAAGTCTAACGGTTTTGGAATATCTATTTCTCCTTTTTACTCAATACATTTTAATAATAAATATATTAGAAAAACCATCATTCCCACAAAAGATGAATTTTTAAATTTTAGTGATGAATTCGTTGATCCATTGGGGGAAGAAAAAAATAGAGTTACGCCACATATAATTCATACTTATCCAGATAAAATTTTATTTTTAGTAACTACATTTTGTGCAACGTATTGTAGATATTGTACTCGTTCAAGAATAGTAAGTAAACCAAAGTTTGATAACAGTAACTATAGTGAGTCTATTGAATACATAAAAAAAAATAAGAATATTAGAGATGTTTTAATATCAGGCGGTGACCCTTTAATAATGAGTAATTCATCATTAGACGAAATATTATTTGAAATAAGAAATATTTCACATGTTAAAATAATTAGAATTGGTTCTAAAATTCCAGCAGTATTACCGATGAGAATTACCGATGAACTTTGTAAAATTTTAAAAAAATATAATGTTTGGTTAAGTTTGCATTTTATCCATCCTGATGAAATTCAACCTGAAACAATTCAGGCATGCAGGAGTTTAAGTAACGCGGGTATATCAATGATTAGTCAAACAGTTTTGCTTAAAGGTGTTAATGATAACAAAGAAACATTGACAGATTTATTTTATTCATTACTAGGGATAAATGTTAAGCCTTATTATCTCTTACAATGTGATCCTATAAAAGGTTCAAGACATTTTAGAACAAATATTAAAGAAAGTATTGAGTTGATTCAATCTCTTCACAGCAATATATCTGGAGTGGCGGTGCCTCAATTTGTGATAGATTCACCTGGAGGTGGAGGAAAAATACCTATTATAAGTTTAAGACAAATTAAACAAAAGGGTAATAAAGTAATAATTGAAGATTTTAATAAGAAAAAATATGTTTACCCTGATGTTAATTAATTTAAAAAAATGAAAAGTAGATATGGGTTATATATTCATATTCCGTTATGTATTTCTAAATGCAAATACTGTGATTTTTACAAGATTACCCCAAAAAAATGGAATAAAATAAATAATTTCTTTTCTTCATTAGAAATTGAGCTTTCAAAACTTCCATTTAATTTTTCACCCTCATCAATATTTATTGGGGGAGGTACACCTACTGCAATAAGTGATAATGATTTTAAATTTTTAATAAAATTAATAAAAAAATATGTTAGTCAGACAAATTTAATAGAGTGGACAGTAGAAGCGAATCCTTCCTCATTAACAAAAGAAAAATTATTAATAATGATTGAAAATGGTATAAATCGTTTATCAATTGGTATTCAATCATTTGATAATAATTCACTAAAAGTTTTAGGAAGAAATCACGATAGCAATAAAGCTCTTAAAGCTTATGATAATGCACGGAAAGTTGGATTTGATAATATTAACATTGATTTAATTCAGGCAATACCAAATCAGAGTTTAAAGCATATTGATAATGAATTAAGTTTAATAAAATCAATAATGCCTGATCATATATCTTATTATAATTTAATTTATGAACCAAATACACAATTAACCAACGATTTAAATACAGGTAAAATTAATAGTTTAGATGATGAAATTGAATCAGAAATATATTATCACATTATTAATATTTTGAATGAATTTGGATACGAGCATTATGAAATATCAAATTTTGCTTTAAAGAATAAAAAAACTATCCATAACTTATTATATTGGAAAGGTAATGAATATATTGGGTGTGGTCCTTCATCTCACTCTCATTGGAATGGAAAAAGATACAGCAATATAAATGATATTGATAAGTATATTTATAATATGGAAAATTCTCAATCTGTAATAAATATGAGTGAAAAATTAACTTTTTCTAGTAAAATCAAAGAGACTTTTACAATGTGGTTAAGACTAACAGAAGGAGTAAACATTAAGGTTTTTGAATATAAATTTTCATGTAAAATTGAAGAAATTTATGGCTCAAAGATTCATGATTTAATAAGTAAAGAATTGTTAGAAAAAAACAATGGTTACATTAAAATCCCAAAAGATAAAATTTTCTTAAGTAACTCAGTAATGAGTGAATTAATTTAAGCTTTTTTAACAAGGCCAGAACGAATAGCTTTTGCTGATACCCAAACTCTTTTGATTGTACCTTTTTCGTCTATAATTTTAACTCTTTGTAAATTTGGTTTAAATTTTCTTTTAGTCGCACTTGTGACGTGTAGACCAATTCCACCTTTTTTCTTTGCAAGACCTTTTCTAACAATCTTTCTTCCAACAGTAGTTTTTTTTCCAGTTATTGAACACTCACGACCCATAATAAAATCCTTATTTTGACTACCAGCTTGATTTTGTCATACCAGGAATTCTTCCCTGTGATGCCATTTCTCGTAGTGTAATACGAGATAATTTAAATTTACGATATACGGCATGAGGTCGGCCAGTTACAGAACATCGATTCATGATTCTATTTGGATTAGCATCTAATGGTAATGATCTTAATTTTTTAATTGCTTTCATTCTATCCTCAGGAGAAGTCTTAGAATTACTTATTATTTTTTTTAAGGTCATTCTTTTTTTAAAATAACGATTAGCGCATGCAATTCGCTTATCATTTTTTACAATCATACTTTTTTTAGCCATATAATTTCGCTCACAATAAAATTAAAAACGGGATAAAACCCTATTTTAGTTAGATATTCCACATAAAAATAAAAAAAAATTGTGTTCTGTTTATTGGAATTTTTTAAACAAATGTTATCTTAATCCTATGAATGATTATTTTAAGACTCAAATATCACCATCAGCTATTGTAGATTCTAATTGTAGAATAGTAGGTAATAATGTCTCTATAGGGCACAATTGTGAACTTGGCGAGGAAGGCGTTGTTGTCATAGAAAATTGTCAACTTGGAAATAATGTTAAATTAAAAAGTGGTTTTTTTAAAGATTCAGTTTTTTTAGATAATTCCTCAGTGGGGAGTGGTGCTTACATCAGAGGAGGAACGTTACTAGAAGAATATGCAAGTAGTGCTCACTGTGTAGGATTAAAAGAAACAATACTTTTTCCTTACGCAAAAACAGGTAGTTTAATTAACTTTTGCGATGCATTCTTTTCAGGTGGAACAGATGAAAAGAATCATTCAGAAATTGGATCATCATATATTCATTTTAATTATACCATATATAAAGATAAAGCTACGCCATCATTATTTGGAAATGTTGTTGATGGTATATTTCTTGACCAAAATCCAATATTTTTAGGAGGGCAGGGTGGTGCTGTTGGACCAATAAATATTCCATTTGGTTCAAAAGTTGCTGCGGGAAGTATTCTCAGAAAAGATTACTTAAATTCCAATCAACTTATTTCTGAACCTCATATTAGGGAATATGAAAAAGACTTTAATCCTAATTATCGAAGCAATTTAAAAAAAATAATTGATAAGAATTTTAATTATATTGGAAATATTGTTGCCTTACATGCTTGGTATAAAAATGTCAGATGTCACTATATTAGAGATAATTTTGATGAATCTGTTATCAATGGAGCTGAATTGTTACTTTTAAATAGTTTTAATGAGAGATTGAAACATTTAAAAAAAATTGTTGACGCAGAACTCAATACTAATTTTCCAGAAATAGATCCTATTTCAAAAAAATTTATTAAAAAATTTAAAGTATCTGATAATTACCTTAATGATATAAAAAACGTTAAATCCGATACAAAACAGATGGGTAAAGTTTGGATGCAAAGAATTATAGATGATTTTAAACAATCTTATGTGTAGAGGTTAATTTTGCAAAAATTATTTGGAACTGATGGTATTAGAAATGAATCATCCCATGATTTTTTTTCAAGTAAATCCTTATGTACATTTGCAAAAGCTTTAGCTCATTTTATACAATTAAAAAATCCTGAACGACAATCATCAGTTCTATTAGGTTTAGATGGAAGATTAAGTGGTCCTCGTATTCAAGATCATCTTGTTCATTGGTTAGTATTAAATAATATTCAAATTGCATTTTGTGAATATGAAAATACAAAAATAGAAAGCTCACCACTGGCTGAAAAAATGAGACGGCTATCTCCTACAACTATCATATCAACACCTTTTCTATCCCATATGGTAAAAAAATATTTTGACTTTGGAATCATGATTACTGCCTCACATAATCCTTTTATGCACAATGGTATTAAATTATTTAATTCTGATGGTGAAAAAATTACCAAAGAAGAAGAAGAGGAAATTGAAAGTTTATTTTTTAATCCTTCTAAAATTCAACCTCAAAAAAATCTTAATCTTTCTAAAAATATTCTTCATCGAGATTTTGTAATAATTGATGATGAAGAATTCTCCATTTATAGAAATAATTTTAATGTAGAAAATATTGAATTATTGATTGATTGTGCGAATGGTGGAACTTCTTTTATAGCCCCAAAAATATTTAATAAAAATGAACATCAAATAATAAATAATGAACCTACCGGTACAAATATCAATCTAAACTGTGGGTCTGAATATTTAAAAAATATTTCAGATGAAGTTATTAAAAAAAATGTAGATTTAGGAATAGCATTTGATGGAGATGGAGATAGAGCTGTTTTTATAGATGAAAATGGAAATAACTTATCCGGAGATCATATTATTGCAATATGTGCAAATTTTTTCAAAAATCAAAAAATGCTCCATAATAACAATGTTATTATTACTTGTATGTCAAATCATGCTCTAATCTTATTTCTAAAAAAAATTAAAGTTAATGTTATTATAACTGATGTAGGAGATCGAAATGTTTTGTATAAAATGAAAGAATCTAATTCTATCTTAGGTGGAGAAAATTCAGGTCATTTTATTTTTAAAAATTATTGCTCATGCGGAGATGGAATACTTTCAGCATTAGTCATCATTGATATTATGAAAAAAACCGGAAAAAAATTATCGGAACTGGCATCCATATTTAAACCCTTTCCTCAAAAAATAATTAATTTAAAAGTTAGAAAAAAACCACCATTAGAAGAATTACATACATTGCAAACTCTTATCACTGATATTGAAAAAGAATTAAATGATAAAGGAAGGATACTAGTTCGTTATTCAGGAACAGAATCTATTTGTAGAGTTTTAATAGAAAGTAAAAATGAAGCTCTTATTGAAAAATATTCAAAAATAATTTCTAAAGAAATATCATTATTAATTGGTGAATAAGAATGAGTCTATTAATTGCTAAAAATATAAAGAAGAAATTTTGTACAAATAATAAAACAATTGATGTCTTGAAAGGTATTTCTTTATCAATTGATGATAATGAATCAATTGCGATAATGGGAAAAAGCGGATCAGGAAAAAGTACTCTATTACATATATTAGGTGGTTTAGATAAACCTAATAATGGGAAAGTAATTTTTAAGAATAATTCTATTTATAATAAAAATAAAAAATTTTTATCAAATTATAGAAATAATCAAATTGGATTTGTATTTCAATCATATCATTTACTTCCTGATTTGAATGTTTATGAAAACATTATTTTGCCATCATCAATTTTAGATAAAAAAGATACTAAATTTAAAGCCGAAGAATTAATTGATATTATGGATTTAAAAAATAGGATTTATCACAAACCTCATGAATTATCTGGTGGAGAAAAACAAAGAGTTGCTATCGCAAGATCACTGATAAATGATCCATCATTAATTCTAGCAGATGAACCAACTGGAAACCTTGATGAAAATACAAGTCAATTTTTATTAGATTATTTGTTTCAAGCAATACGTAATTTTTCAAAAAGCATCATTTTAGTAACTCACAGTAAATATGTTGCTAATTATTGCAATAAAAAATATGATTTGATAAATGGTATGTTAGTTTAATTATTAGAAAGAATAATATGAAGGTATTTATTAGTGGCAAGCTCTATGATGAAGAAGAAGCATCGATTTCTGTTTTTGATCATGGGCTTCTATATGGTGATGGTGTTTTTGAAGGAATTAGAATTTACAATAAACGGATATTTCTTTTAGAAGAGCATATCGATAGATTATTTAATTCTGCCAAAGCAATTGCTCTTGAAATACCATCAACAAAGGATGAACTTTGTAAAAACATTATTGATACATGTAAAGCAAATGATATGGATAATGGTTATATAAGATTAGTTATAACAAGAGGAAAAGGAACATTAGGTTTGAATCCTTATCTTTGTAATAAACCTGAAATTATTATTATAACTGCAAAAATTCAACTTTATCCAGAAGAATTATATAAAAATGGTTTAAAAATTGTTACTGTTGGAACAGTTAGAAATCATCCTGAGGCAATTAATCCTAGAATAAAGAGTTTAAATTATCTTAATAACGTTTTAGCTAAAATAGAGGCGATTAATGCAGGTTGTCTTGAATGCATAATGTTAAATCATAAAGGCGAAGTATGTGAAGCCTCTGGAGACAATATTTTCGTCGTGTGTGATAATATTGTAAAAACTCCTCCCATAAATTCAGGAGCACTAGTTGGTTTGACACGTAATAAAGTTTTAGAGCTTGCATCTTTAAATAAGTATAAGATAAGTGAAGAAACAATTTCAAGATATGACTTATATACCGCTGATGAAGTTTTTTTGACTGGCACAGCTGCAGAAATAATATCTGTTGTTGAAATTGATAAAAGAAAAATTGGTTCTGGTAAACCTGGATTGATTACAAAAGAACTTTCTACACTTTATTCTGATTATGCTAAAGATAGCGGTATTTCCTTTGTTTAGTTAAATGTGTCATACTGTCACAGTAGTGTCATAATATTCTTCATTTATTAAAGTAATTTTTTACAATTTAGTTCTAATATCTAGTAAACACTATTTTTTTGCTATTTTTTTAAAGTTGGAATGATTTTTGCATTATAGTTTCTAAATTGGGATTAAATATGAAGTGTGAATTTTGTAATAAAGAAAATGCCAGTATTCATCTTACACAAGTTGTGAATGGTGAAATGAAAAAGTTAAATTTATGTCAATCATGTGCAAAAAAAAATGGTATTGATTTAAATTCTCCAATATCAATAACTGATATTTTAATGGGAATTGAGAAACAGAAAAAAAGGGATCCGGTGTCAAATATTGAAAAACAGTATGAGTTAACTTGTAAAAGATGTAATCTTTCTCGTTCTGAATTTAGCAAGAAGGCAAGGTTAGGTTGTCCTGAATGCTACAAAACATTTAAAGTTGAGCTTAAATCCATTACACATGCGATGCATCACAGTATGAATCACATTGGTAAAGTTCCCTCTAAACAAGAGAAAAGCATTAAAATATCCTCAAAAATTAATTTTTTAAAAAAGGAAATTGAAAAAGCTGTAAAAAATGAAGATTACGAATCAGCTGCAAAATTTAGAGATGAAATTAAAAATTTAACTAATAATACTAACGAGAAAGTAAGTGATTGAACAAAAAAATATTAATGAATTAGTATTAAAACAAGGTAGTTGGTTAGAGCCTAATGTTGATGATGCTCCAATTATAAGCAGTCGGGTTAGGCTTGCGAGAAATCTAGACGATTATCACTTTCCAGGATGGGCTAGTAGAGACCAAAGTAGAGCTGTATGGAAGCAGTCTTATGATACGTTCAGTATTTTAAATTCAAAATATTACAACTGGAAGATTTCTGATATAAGTAAAACTGAAAGAGATGTATTATTTGAGAGACATTTAATAAGTCAGGATTTAGCTAATAATAAAAATGATTGTGGAGTTTTTGTTTCACCTGATGAATCTATCTCAATTATGATTAACGAAGAGGATCACATAAGAATTCAATCCTTGCATGCAGGTCTAAATTTAAAACAAGCTTGGAATGAAGCAAACGATATCGATGATAAGCTAGAAGAGAATATGAAATATGCATATTCATCTTCTCTTGGATATTTAACATCATGTCCGTCGAATGTTGGAACTGGATTACGAGCTTCAGTTATGTTGCACTTACCTGGACTTGTTTTACTTGAAGAAATGGATTCTGTAGTAAACGGAATTTCTAAAATTGGCCTAACTGTAAGAGGTATGTGGGGCGAAGGAACTGAAGCCGTCAGTAATATGTTTCAAATATCTAATCAAATAACTTTAGGAAAAAATGAATTAAAAATAATTGATCATCTAGAACAAATTGTATTGGAAATAAAAGATCATGAGTTAAACGCAAGGAAAAGACTTATTTCAGAAAAGGAAAATATTGTAAAAGATCATGTATCTAGATCTTATGGTATTTTAAAAAATGCTTACATCATAGCAAGTAGTGAATCTCTTAATCTTCTTTCAACATTGAGATTAGGTTTAGATTTAGGACTCGTAGAGGGTTTTTCGAAACAAGAATTAGATAAATTATTTATTTCAACACAACCTGCTCATTTGCAAAAATTAGAGGGCAGTGAATTAGATCCTGATGAAAGAGATGTTTTAAGAGCAGAAATGTTGAGGTTATTTTTAAAAAACGCTAAACTAAAATAAAATAGGTATTAAATATGGATAATTTTACTCCAAGAGCACAACAAGTATTGCAGTTAGCAAGAAAACAAGCAGATTCATTTAATCATGGTTATGTAGGAACTGAACATATTCTTTTAGGGTTAATAGCATTAGGACATGGTGTTGCTATTAATGCTCTTCAATCTGTTGGGATTGATTTTGATTCAGTTAAATTAGAAATTGAAAAAGCAGCAGGAACAGGTCCTGAAACCAAAACTATTGGAAATATACCATTTACTCCTAGAGCAAAAAAAGTCTTAGCACTATCTGCAAACGAAGCTAGAAACTTGGGACATAGTTATGTAGGTACTGAACATATTCTTTTAGGATTATTAAGAGAAGGGGAAGGCATTGCTGCTAGAGTTCTTGAAAATCTTGGAGTTGATCTTGAAGAAATTAGATTTGAAATAATGAAAACTCTAGATCCAGAATATGATGGAGATGATCTAGAAGAAAGGTTTTCAAATGATGAAGTTACAAATGAAATGCCTTCTTCAAAAGAAGAACCTAGTAAACAAAGTAAAAACAAAAGTAAAACTCCGGCTTTGAATGCGTTTGGAAGAGACTTAACAAAACTTGCAAATTCTGGTGAATTAGATCCTGTCATTGGAAGAACAACGGAAATCGAAAGAGTTATTCAGATTTTATGTAGAAGAACAAAAAATAATCCCGTTTTATTAGGAGAGCCGGGTGTTGGTAAAACAGCAATTGCCGAAGGTTTAGCTCAATGTATTGTAACTGGTGATGTTCCAGACCTTCTAATTGATAAAAAAGTTATAACATTAGATTTGGCTTTAATGGTAGCAGGAACAAAGTATAGAGGTCAATTTGAAGAGAGAATCAAAGCTGTTATGGATGAAATTCGTAAAGAAAAAAATATTATTTTGTTCCTTGATGAATTACATACAATCGTTGGAGCTGGTTCAGCTGAAGGAACAATGGATGCAGCAAATATAATAAAACCTGCATTATCAAGAGGAGAGCTACAATGTATTGGAGCTACAACACTAAAAGAGTACAGAAAACATATTGAAAAAGATGGTGCATTAGAAAGAAGATTTCAAACTGTAACAATCAATGAACCAACAGTTGAGATAGCTATTGAAATTATGAAAGGTCTTCGAAAGAAATATGAAGAACATCATCATGCCATTTTTACTGACGATGCGTTAAAGTCTGCGGTTGAGTGTTCCGTAAGGTATCTGCCAGATAGATTTCTTCCAGATAAAGCAATAGATTTAATTGATGAAGCTGGAGCTAAAGCTCGAATATCATCAATGAATAGACCTGCAGATTTTAAAACTATGGAAGAAAAAATTGCAATTTTTGAAGATAAAAAAAATAATGCTATCAAAGAACAAAAGTTTGAAGATGCAGCTAACTACCGCGATCAAGAAAGACAAACGCAACAAGAGTTAGACGAAAAAATAAAAAATTGGAGAAACAAAATTGACGAAAATAAAACAGTTGTAGATGAAGATGATATAACAGCTATAGTTTCTAAATGGACAGGAATTCCTGTAGCTAAAATGGGTGAAAAGGAAATGGAACGACTTTTAAGAATTGAAGACGTTGTTGGCTCTCAAGTAATTGGTCAGAGTACTGCAGTTTCTGTTTTAGCAAGAGCATTGAGACGCTCAAGGGCTGATTTAAAAGATCCAAAGCGTCCAATAGGATCATTTATATTTTTAGGACCAACTGGTGTTGGTAAAACACTTTTAGCTAAGGAATTAGCCAATTTTATGTTTGATGATCCTGAATCATTTATTCAAATTGATATGTCCGAATATATGGAAAAATTTAATGCTTCTAGATTAGTTGGATCACCTCCTGGTTATATAGGACATGAAGAAGGTGGACAATTAACCGAAAGGGTAAGAAGAAGACCATATTCAGTAATTTTATTTGATGAAATAGAAAAAGCTCATCCTGATGTTATGAATATGCTTCTTCAAATTATGGAAGAAGGAAGATTAACAGACAGTTTGGGAAGAAGTGTAGATTTTCGAAATACTGTTGTTATAATGACATCAAATTTAGGAGCTCAGGAAGTTAAAAAATCTGGCTCTTTAGGTTTTTCATCTTCAGATAATGAAATTGAATTTGAAAAATATAAAGAATCAATGTTATCGATTGCTAAGAGAACATTTAAGCCTGAGTTATTAAATCGTCTAGATGATTTAATCGTATTTAGAGAATTATCCAAAAATGATCTAGAAATAATTATAAATATTGAACTTTCAAATGTTCAAAATCGAATTCTTGGTAGAAATATTGATTTAAAAATTAATAAAACTGCCAAAGAATTTTTACTCAAAAAAGGTTATGATAAAGCATATGGAGCTAGACAGTTAAGAAGAACGGTTGAAAAATATCTAGAAGACCCTCTTGCAGAAGAAATTCTCAAAGGAAAAATAAAAAATAATTCATCAGTTTCTGTTACAGCATCAAAAGACAAATTAAATTTTAAATTATCATCAAGTAAAACGCAGAAAAAATCTTAATTAAATATGTCTAAAGAAATAATTTTTTTTAAAAAAGATTTATCTGATTGGTTAATTGAACGCTTTAAAGAATGTTTTAATATTTCAATTATTAATGTAGATATTTCACCCACTAATAATGAAAAATTTGGAGATTTTCAATCTAATGTATCTTTAGTCAACTCTAGAAAATTAAAATTACCTCCAAAAGATATATCTAAAAAAATAATCCAAACTGAAAATATTCCTTCTTTTTTGGAAAAAATAGAAATAGCAGGACCTGGCTTCATCAATTTTACTATTACAAATCAGGCAATATCAAATAACCTTGAGATTTTAATTGATGACGATTATCTTGGAGTTAAACAGATTGGTAAGAAAAAAACTATTATTCTAGATTATTCAAGTCCTAATGTTGCTAAGCCAATGCATATTGGCCACATAAGATCAACTGTTATCGGAAATGCTTTGGACAGATTATATAGATTTCAAGGTTATAATGTTATTTCTGATAATCATTTAGGCGATTGGGGAACTCAATTTGGATTAATGATTATTGGATATAGAGAATTTGTAGATAAAAAGGCTCTAGATATATCACCAATAGACGAATTAGAAAGAATATATGTTAAAAGTTATAATAAATCTAAGAATGATGATGAATGGAAGGAACTTGCAAAAAAAGAGTTGGTTAAGCTTCAGCAAGGTGATGAAAAAAATTTAGAATTATGGAAAAATTTTGTAAAACTATCCTTAAATGAATTCGAAAAAATATACAAACGCTTAGATATAAAGTTTAATTTATTTAGGGGAGAAAGCTATTATAATAATTTATTACCAAATATAATATCTAAGCTTGAAGAAAAAAATCTTATCAAAGAAAGTGATGGTGCTAAAGTTGTCGACTTAGAAGAGCAGGGGATGCCTATCTGCATTGTTGAAAAAAGTGATGGTGGTTTTAATTATACTACAACCGATCTGGCAACAGTTTTTTCAAGACAAAAAGAATTTTCGCCAGAAAAAATCGTCTACGTTACCGATGAAAGACAACAACTTCATTTTAAACAATTTTTTCAAATTTCAAAAATGCTTGGACAAAAGGATAATTTAAAACATGTTTGGTTTGGTCTAATGAGACTCCCAGAAGCTACTTTTTCAACTAGAGAAGGTAATGTTATTAAATTATCAGATTTGTTAGATGAGGCTGAAAAAAGAGCATTAAAAATAATTAAATCAAGTAATAATAATTTAGATAATGAAAAACAAAGAGAATTAGCTAAGGCTATTGGTATTGGAGCAATTAAATATATGGATTTAAGTCAAAACCCACAAAGCTTGGTAACATTTACTTGGGATAAAGCATTATCTCTTGAGGGGAATTCAGCCCCATATCTACAATATGCTTATGCAAGAATTTCTTCAGTTTGCGATAAATATAATGAAATATATGATTCTAAAAATTTAAAAAATTATAATATAAATATTTCAGAAATAATTGAACGAAGATTAGCAATTAAATTGCTAAAATTTTCAGATACTATAAACTCAGCAATTGAAAATTATAAACCTAACATATTATGTGATTACTTATACGAATTATCACAATTATACAGTAGTTTTTACCAAAATTTACCTTTTTTAAAAGCAGAAGAAGGTAAAAGAGAAAGCAGAATTAAAATTTGCTCATTAACAGCAAAAATACTAAAACAAGGATTAAAACTTTTAGGGATCAATTCTCCAGAAAGAATATAAATGAACATAAATTTAACAATACTAACAAGTTTTATAATTGTAGCAATTGGTATATTCGCAGCAAGTGTAATACATTATCACGAACCATATGAATTTATAAAAATAATAAATTCTGAAGGAGATGAAAATCTTATTAGAATCCATAAACTTAATTCAAATGTTGATGTTTTTTATCCGTCAGATTCCGGGTTAACAAATTTTAGTTGGATAAAATTAAATGAAAGTTATTAATTATTAACGTCGCATAATACATATTATGTAAAATATATATAATATACATATACTATAAATTGGATAAAATTAAAAAATAAAAGATAAAATACACAATGAATATAAAAAATTTGTTTAAAAAAAATAAAAAAGAAGAATTAGAAAAAGAAGAATTAGAAATTATTGATCATGTTCATGAATTTGGAAGTACTATAGCAAGAGAGATCATGACTCCTAGAGTTGATATTAGTGGATTTAGTGGTGATTTGTTAATAGAAGACTGCTTGCAAGAAATTAAAACATCAAAATATTCAAGATTCCCTATATATAAGGATAATCTTGATGAAATACTTGGTGTTATTCATGTAAAGGATATTATAAAAAATATTGATAAAGTTAACGTTAAATTATCTGAAATAGACAATAAGGTAATTTTTGTTCCGGAATCAATGCCAATTAATGATGTATTAAAAGCAATGAAAAAACAACGCCAGCAAATGGTTATTGTAGTTGGTGAATACGGTGGCACTGAAGGTTTGGTTACATTCGAAGATGTTATCGAAGAATTAGTTGGTGAAATTGAGGATGAATACGATTTTGAACAAAGTGATATTTATGAATGTTCAGATGGAAGCTTTATTATTAATTCAAAGATTACAATCGATCATTTAAATGAAGAATTAAAATTAAATTTACCTGAGGGAAATGATTATGATTCTCTTTCTGGATTAATTCTTAATTCACTTGGGTATATTCCAAAAGTAAGTGAAAAATTAACAATAAATAACTGTAATATTGAAATTCAAAAAGCTACAAATAGACAAATTGAATTAGTTCGATTAATATTGAAAACTAATTAATAAGGAGTTTATCAAATGCTTTTAAGAGGTATAATTTCTTGTTTATACTTTGTCCTAATAAATAGTATTTTTGCAGGTAGTTTTATTTCGGGTGATAATGTTACTATTTCTTACAGTGAAACACCTACTAATATTATAATAACTGGATCCTCCGTTGGAGCCTCAGGAGATATAATAATTCCTGATTACATAAATGAATTACCAGTAACAGTAATATCTAATTCAGCATTTGGTAATAGATCTATATCTTCAATTAGTCTTCCATCAACAATAAATGAAATTGAAAGATATGCTTTTGGTGAATGTAATAATTTAGTTTCTGTTAATATTCCGACTGGAGTTAGTAAAATTTCATATGCATCTTTTTACAGCTGCGATTTATTGGAAACTGTTAACTTACCAGACACTATTATTAGTATAGAAAACTTAGCATTCTATAACTGTACAAACTTAAATAACATAAATATATTTAATTCAAATCAGGGAGTTTTACAAAATATTGGTCAAAGTGCATTTAGAGATACAGGTTTAGAAAATATTATTTTTCCTAATTCATTAGTTGATATCGGAACTACTGCGTTTGAAAGTTGTAATAATCTCACATCAATCGTATTTGGAACATCCATATCAAATATTAGCGATGAGGCTTTTTTTATGTGCTCATCTTTAGATGAAATAACTTTTACATCTCAATATCCCCCTACTTTTGGCAGTGATGTCTTTTACGAATATTGGCCTCATGAATGGTCTAATATTAAAAGAGCTATTTCTGGTGCTAATATAACTGTTCCTTATATGTCAGTAAATTATGGTATCCACGGATCTTTATTTCAAGGATTACCTAGATCTGGAGCCTCCCCTTTTTCATGGATATTGAATGAAGAAACAAATGAAGTTACACTAACAGATTGTGTTCATAACGCAATAGTAGTAGACATACCTCAACAAATTAATGGTAATCCTGTAACTGCTTTAAATGGTACTTTCTATAATGCTTATAATAATTCACCTGGCGGATATTTATGGTCTTCTGTATTTAGTAATATCATAGTTCCTTCTAATATTGTTCATATTGGAGCAAATACTTTTAAAAATTATTATATTCAAAGTGTTACTATACCAAATAGCGTCACAAATATTGGAAATTATGCTTTTCATGAAAGCAGAATAAGAAGTATTGAAATTCCAGAATCAATATCTACTATTAAGCCCTATTCATTTGCAGATACGTATTTAACAAACATTGTCCTACCTGAAGGTTTATTAAATATTGAAAACTATGCATTTGCTTATAATAATTCACTTAGAGAAATTGAAATTCCAGATAGTGTAACAAATATATCTGATAATGCTTTCTACGACTGTAGTGATCTTAGAAATTTAATTTTATCCAGTAATTTGGTATCTATCGGAGATTCGGTATTTAGGCGCTCTTCATCTCTTACAAATATAGTATTTAAATCTCAAACTAAACCATCATATACAGAACCAGGAAATGGAACCACATATACTTTTCCACTTCATAATCTTAGTGCTAATGTTCCAGAGTTTGGAACTGGATATGGAGTATTTTCAGGAACTTTATCTGGTTATAATAATATCAGTATTAATGGCTTAACTCCGTTATCATATTTAGTAAATGCAGATAATACTATTATTATTACTGAATGTGATATTCAAGCATCTGGAGATTTTGTCATTCCAGATTCAATTAATAGATCTGATGTAATAGGTATTGCTGAACAAGCATTTGATGGATGCACACTGATTAAGACCATCCAAATACCAGAGTCAATCCAAATAATTGACTCTCAGGCATTCTTAGGATGTTCTGAATTAGAGAAAGTTGTTATTGATAACGAAAATATTGTTATAAACAAAAATGCTTTTGATCAATGTAACAAATTAAATATTGTTGAATTTAAAGAAAATGAGTTTTTATTATTATTTAATAATCCAAGTGAAGAAATTCCTAATATAATAAGCTTAATAAATAGTATAATCCCAATCGGTAAATCCTATGTGACAAATAATCCATCTCTCTATAATTTGTATAAATTATCAGAAATTAGCGACTTAAGACCTAGCTCTACAGTGATTTCAACTTCTAATAATGCTTCAGAATTATCTTTTGCTCTTGAAGAAAGCACAAATTTAATAAGTTGGCATACAAATCAATTAATAGAAGTTAATCTTCCCGTCACAAATAATATTAAATTTTTTAGATTTAGATCTTTCTAATGCATAAATTTTCACCCTCATTCTCTAAAGAATTAATTAAGTGGTTTGCGAAAAATAGAAGAGATATGCCTTGGAGAAAAAAACCTTCATTATACAGAGTTTGGATATCTGAAATAATGCTTCAACAAACAAGAGTTGAGCAAGCAACACCTCATTTTAATAGATGGATTAAAATCTTTCCTAGTTTAAAATCATTAATTAGTGCTAATGAAC
>Ga0160422_10000625_pt1 | contig 21589 bp, 18 predicted proteins | sample Fk160mmetaG_FD_108192 | JGI IMG/M metagenome (GOLD analysis project Ga0160422, IMG submission 108192) | Marine microbial communities from the Central Pacific Ocean - Fk160115 60m metaG | ecosystem: Environmental > Aquatic > Marine > Oceanic > Photic zone | place: The Central Pacific Ocean...
ACTCGGCTTCGAGCCATTGCCGAGCGGGCAATTGGAATTCAAACGGGTTCGCGCCGCCGGTATTCGGAACTGGGTCGGCCCAAACCGGTTGTCCGGCCACTTGGCTGTAGGTTGGGAAACCGAGAAAAACTCCGCCCTCAGCATCACATGCTCGCTTCGAGATACCCGAGTTGTCGATGCAAGAACCGTCATCCGGATCAAAGCAGACACCGGTGACGAATTCACTCATAAAAAGTCCTGCGGGTGGACAACCAGGATCAAAAGAATCTTCGAAGAAGTTGAGGGAACCACCCACCGCCGCACATTCTGCTTCGGTGATGGTGACTTCGAGCCCATTGGGCAAACAACACACCACAGGGGAACACCCACCCCACTGATTGAACACAGCGGTGTTTGGGAATGAAACGGGGTAATCAAAAATCACATCACCAACTTGCGGTGTATATGAAATCACTTCTCCGTCGATTGATCGACAATCGATCGCGTTGGGGCGCACGGTCACCACACCATTTGGCAGGCAGCACAGCACGCCTGGATCCGGACAGCCCAGCAAAATCGACTCCTCCACCGAAGCAATCGACGGCGATTCATCTTTCTTTTCGCCTACGGGTGCTCTTCCGAATTCTTGCGCGTCCACCGAAGTTGCGAGCAAGACGGTCGAGAGCGCAAGGGCCCAAGGCGTCGTTCCACCCAAATTGTTCATAACGTCATTCTCCGAGTGCGGCGCGATCAAGGACGGATCCAGTCCCCCCGGGGGAATTAGATCCCCTCCCAGTCGGTCGCGTGCACCGCGGTGCGAACCTCAGGGAGGTCTCCCCCCTCCCGCCAAGGTCACAAGTGCGTTCATTTCAGCAGGTTCCACGCGATCTGCAACCCGGAGGTTTTTTGAAAGAGCCACGAAGATCCACACCCCATCCACAAAACCCCCGCCACAAGGCACAAACGGGGAAAGTTCGATGAGCGGGGTGGGCCCTCTCCCGAATGCATCCACGCCGCACCCACACCGCCACCCCCTTTTTGCACAGGCCGAACTTCGCGGCAACGCCAATCTCAACCGCGCTAGCATCGAGCCATGGCTTCTCTTGTCTGGTTTCGACGCGACCTACGCACCACCGACCACCCCGCGCTGCTGGCCGCGGCGGCGGGAGAGGGTCCCGTGCACGCCGTGGTGGTGTTGACGCCCGAGACATGGCGCGAGCACGGCGTTGGCGCTAACCAACTCACGTTGCTGTGCCGCCGCGTCCAATCGCTTCGGGCCGAACTTGATGAGCTGGGCATTCCTCTGCACGCCGCGCACGCCAACACCTTCGCGGCCACTCCAGACGCATTGTTGACCTTGGCCGAAGACATCGGCGCCGATCGGCTGCACTACGGGCTTGAACACGAAGTCGATGAACGCCAGCGCGACGAAGCCGTCCGCTCGGCGTTTGAGAGCGCTGGCAAACGGGTGCACGCCCACCACACGCAAACCCTTCTGCCCCCCGACGCGGTGCAAACCGGAACCGGTGGTCCGTACAAGGTCTTCACGCCCTACAAACGCTCGGTGCTCAAGCAGCTGACCGCCGAAGGCGATCTGGTGGCGGGTCTCAGACCAGAACAACAAGCCAAACCCTGCGAGGCCATCGGCAGCATCCCTGATGCCATCGAAGGCGCCGGCACCACCGTCAAACTCGGGGCTTTTGACCTGAATGAAAAAGAAGCATTGGCGGGGCTGGATGCCTTTCTCGCCGAACGAGGCGCCCAGTACGAAGCCCAGCGCAACTTCCCCGCCGTGGCGGGCACCAGCGCTCTGGGCGTGGCCTTTGCCTTGGGCACCCTGTCGCCACGTACCGCCTACGCCCACGCCCTCCGCCGACTGACATCCCACCCGAACGAAGCCGAAGGCCTCGACACGTGGATCAGCGAACTGGTGTGGCGCGACTTTTACCGCCATGTCCTTTTTCACTTCCCCCGGGTGTGCATGAACCGACCCTTTGATCTTTCGACCGAAGCGGTCGAATGGCGCAACAACGAGGATGAATTCCAAGCCTGGTGCGAGGGACGAACCGGCTACCCGCTGGTGGACGCCGCCCAGCGCTGCTTGGTGGCCACCGGCTGGATGCACAACCGACTTCGCATGGTGACCGCGCAATTCCTCACCAAGCACCTGTTGGTGGATTGGCGGTGGGGCGAACGGTTTTTTGCCCAGCACCTCGTCGACTACGACTTTGCCAGCAACAACGGCGGCTGGCAGTGGTCCTCCTCCACCGGCACCGATGCCGCGCCGTATTTCCGGGTGTTCAATCCCATCAGCCAAAGTGAAAAGTTCGATTCGGACGGCACGTTCATTCGAAAGTGGGTCCCCGAACTGGCCGAACTTCGCGGCAAAGACCTACACGACCCATCCCGCATTGCCCCGCTCTTGCGATCAGACTTGGACTATCCGGAGTTGATCGTGGAACAGAAGTTTGGCCGCCAACGGGCGATTGATGCGTTCAAGACGGCCCGGGCGTCGCTTTGACCAGCACCTTCGGGTTCGCGAACACCAAATCGACATCCTCCGAACCGTGCAACTGAAAGGCAAAGTGCCCTTCGGTGCCCAACGCCGGGTCACGCAGTTGCAACGCCCGCTGGCCGTTGAAATCGACGGCCACCAGGTCGCCCACGCAGTGGATTTCGTAGCGGTTGGGGCCCGGCTTGAAGTCGTGGGGCCACCCTTCGCCGGACGTGGGATGCACCCAGCCTCGGCCGTTGGTTTCATAAAGCCCCGCCGCCCGTCGCCCGGGACGGCCGTCCACTTCACACTGGATGCCCGTGATGCCGCTGAACCCCCCGGCCTTCGCGCGGAAATAGACCCCGCTGTTGCCAGCCGTCCATTCGCAGTCGACCGAGAGCACAAAGTCCCCCCAAGGCTTGGTGCTGAACAACAGCCCGTACTCTGGACTTGACCGCACTTGCGTGCCACGGGCCTGCTGGGCTGGACCGTCCACGTGCCGCCACCCCGCGGCGCGAAGTCTTTGGTGAAATCCATGGCCCGCCATTCGTGCCGGCCACGATCGGTGATGTTGAGGTTCTTCCACTCAATATCGCATGACCCAGAGTGCACCTGCAGCGCGATGATCCCTTCAACGCGATCGGCATCGAGATAGTCGGCCACCGGCACACCGTTCACCCACGATCGAATACGCGGCCCTTCGCACACAATGCGGTAGGTGTTCCACGCACCATTGCGGAAGGCGGCTTGGGCTTTGGGTCGACCTTCCAAGTTCTGCCGCCAACCTCCAAAACGCTCGCCGTACACCCCGCCCGACCAGCGACGCTCCGAAGTGTCCACCTCAATTTGGTAGCCGCTGACCGCACGACCGTCTTCGGTCACTTCGCTGCGAATCTGGATGCCACTGTTCCCCCCGGGCTTGATGTTCAAGTCGACTTTGAGTTCAAAATCCCCGTAGGTCCGGGGCGAGACCAGAAAAGAGTTGACCGACTCCCCACCGCGGCCGATGAGTCTTTCACCATCCATCAGGAACGCGGCGGGCCCCACCGACGTCCAACCGGCAAATGGGCCGGTGGAGAACGGCACATCAGAGATGTGAGAAGTTGCAAGTAAGAGAAGAAAACCCAAAGGCATGTAGGTCCCATGCTATCGAACACCGTTTATGGGACTCTTGCGAGTTATAGGACTGTCACAAATGGAACCGTGACATCTCATGCAGGAGAGGTCCAATAACAACTCAGAACTTGAATTTCACGAAGGTCCGAGAATACCTATCACTTTGCCGCAGTAACGAAGTATTGGCCTTATGGACGAAGAACTTTGGGTGGCACCACCGCCACCCTCTGTACTCCCTCGCGAAAGGAAACCCATGCCCTTTGATTACGAACGATTCCGTGAACGTCTGTTCCCCGCGTTGCTCGCGGGCGACCGACGTCAAGCCCGTCAGGTGGCGGCCAATGCACGAGAGCAAGGCGCCAAAGCCGAAGACCTCGTCACCCAAGGCTACTTCCCCTTGCTGAAAGAACTCGCCGCCCTGTACCGGTCGGATCGGGTCTCGATGCTCGCCCACCACTACGCCACCCGCATCATGCACAACTTGCTCGAGAGCTCTCAACTCGAATTCAGCGTGCAAGAAGCCAACCAGCGACAGATCCTCATCTTCTCCGGATCTGCTTCCTTGGAAGAACTGCAAGGCTTGATTGCCGCTGACATCTTGGAAGCTGCAGGTTGGGATGTTCGATTCGGCGGTGGCGGCATTGCGGCCGACGAAGTGCTCCAAGAGTGCGGCCGTCAACGCCCCGACGTGCTGTTGATTTTTGGCGCCAACCAACAAGACGCACCCAACGTGCGTTCGATCATCGACACGGTCAACACAGTTGGGGCCCATCCCAGCATGAAGATTGTGGTTGGTGGCGGCGTCTTCAGCCGAACCCTTGAGCTCACGGGCGTCTCGCTCGGAGAGCAAATTGGGGCCCACGCAGAAATCAACAACCCCGAAGATCTGGTCGAAGGCCTCGAAGCCTTCTACGGCGAAGACATCGCCGTGAAAGTCGCCTAAGACCTTCATCGCTTTGCGAAGGACACCACGGACGCGCTCCGCGCGTCCGTGGTTGTTTTTTGGAGGGGGATTCAATCACGCAAACGCTGGGCCGCGGCCGAAACCCGATCCAGCAACGGGGAGGCATCCAAACCGCTTCCCACCGCTTCCCGCATCCAGGCGTCGGGGGTGACCCGGCCGATGCCGCAGATCCGCAACGTCTCTTCCGACAAATCTCGGCCTTCGACGAACGTTCTGATCTGCTGGGCCATGACCAAGCCAATCACGTAGTCCGCGAGGTAGAGGGGATACGCCACCGAGTGCTCGTACGCCGCCATCAAGTGGTAGGGATCGTCGCCGTACCGGTCGCGGAAGAATCGGTCCCACACACGCCCCGCTTCGGCAACCACTTCGTCGCGAAGTTGCGCTGGTGTGGCTTCGGGATGTTCGTACAACCACCGCCAAATGCGAATCTCCAGCAAGGCGGGTCCCGCAATCTGGCATGCGTTGAGCATGCTGGTGGCCGCGGCAATGTCGCCGGCCCGATCGCCCGATTCCGCAATGCCGAGGACTGCCCGGGCTTGGTGCTGGTACAAGAAGGCAAAGGCTTCGGTGCATGCGGTGTTGGGCACCCCACGCAAGGCGGGACGGGGCCGATGCGTTGAAATCACTTGCTCGAGGCAGTGCCCGAGTTCGTGCATTCCAGTGTCAAAGCCATCCCAGCCCAAGGTGTCCGGCAAGCGATTGGTGCGGAGCCAACTGTGGAATTCCGGCAACGCCGGTCGAACCGCATGGCCCGCGCCGCGGGCAATTTCCACATCGATGCGGGTGCCCAAGAACTCGGCCTGGTCCTCACCAAAACCAAGTCCACGCAGGACTTCTGGCAACGCGGCATCGAACGCATCCTCGTCGGGGAACCGCGCGGCCACGATGGCGTCCAGTTCACGGCTGGGACGATCGTCACCCAATTCTTCGAAATAGACATCGTGGGCTTCCAAAGGACGCCCGAGTTTGGCTTCCACCACATCCAGCAGGTCGTTGCGGGCCGCGGAATCGAGCAAGGTCTCAATCAAAGCAACCACTTCGGTCTCAGGAATTTCCCGCTGCAAATCGAAGCGTCGTCCCAAGACGGTGGGATGCTTGGGGTGGTACGGATCCAGCTCCTGCTGAACGCGGAACTGCGCCAACCAATGCTCGTACCGCGCGAGATCCTCGCCTTCGTTCGCGACGCCATCGATCGTGTTGGCCGCGGGATCCCATTTTTGTTCAGCGTCCCCTTCCCACACGGTCGCGGGGATGCGACCCTCGATCGCCCGACCCATCACGGAGGCCAAAGCACGCTGCACCGGCAACCCATCAGCGCCATCGCCATAGCGGCCACGCAACTCTTCACGCACCAACCAATGCCACAAGAGTTTGCGATCAGGCTCGAATGGAGCTTGGCCGTCGGCGGTGACCACGCCGCCCACCGGGATGTGCTGTTCGCTGACCCACTTGCTGGCGGCATGACCGATGTGCCGGGAACGCTCGGACAACTCGGCCGGAATGCGGGCTCCGAACGCTTGGCTCAATCGAGCATCGGCCCACTGGTCGCTGCTCCAGGTTCCTCCTTCTGCAAGCATGGTCGCCAAGTCTGGGTCATCAAAATGCAATCGGCACAAGAAGCCAAGCTTTTGCTTCCACAACTGCTCGGAGAGGTCGGCCGCCGGGTCAAACTGCGCGAGCAGATCATCGCTTTGGGGCAGATCGTCACCACGAGTATCGGTCCATTTGCGCAGGACCCGCCGGGCTTCGTACAAGTGACCGTGGATCTGCTCAAGCGCGGTTTCCAGACGGTCTCGCAACCGATGACGATCCTCGGCGGGCACCCAGTGGTCTTTGCAAAAGGACGCCATGGCTTGCTCGTCACCGTCCGCGTCGGTCCAGTGTTCGGCCACGCGGGTGACACCCGCGCGAACTTCTTCGGTGTCCGCTAGAGAATGTTCGGCCAAGACAGCGGCCACGGCAGTATCGATCGCACTCATTGTGAATCCTGTGGTGTGTTCAAACAAAAATCACCGCAGCGTACTCAGGTACGCCACCAAGTCACGAACCTCAAGCGGCGTCAAAAGAGGCTTCATTTCTGGCATTGCTGACACCGGGCCGTAGCCTTCGGCCACTTCAGCCTGCGGGTGAATGATGGACTCCAACAACTTCTCTGTAGACATCCGACCCCCGACATCCTGCAAATTCGGCCCCGCTTCACCACCATCGCCCCCGATGGCATGGCAGCGCTGGCACTGGGCGGCCCAGTGCGAAATAAACAGCGTACGACCGCGGTCGGCGTCCCCTCCGTCCACGCAACCACGCCAGCCGTCCAAGGGGTCTTCGGTGTCCCATTTGGATTCGATGGCTTCCACGGCTTCGTAAAGCGCATCGGTGTCTCGGGTTCGGGCGGCTTCCAAGACATCAATTTCAAGAGCCCGCGGCAACCCGTTGTTGTACGCCTGCAAGCCCTCCAAAAGCAAAGCTTCGGACCATTCGCTGTCCAGTTCGGCCAATTGGGCGGTGGTGCGTTGACGGACATCGATGGGGCCTTTGCGAAAGCTTTTGGTCATCAACTTTTGGCCCTCGTCCGCGTCCCGGGCCAGCACCGCTGGCTGAGCAGCCGCTTGAAGCAGACGGTTGCGATCGTCCAATGCCAACGCAATGGCATTGTCACGGACCTTGGTGTCATCGCTCTCCACCAATTGACCGAAGGCCAACACACGCCATGTGGTAGGAGCACCCCTGTCTTTCAGGGTGGCAAGGTTCACGTCATCGGAGAACCTCACGCCATAGGCGTTGGCCAAGGTTCGAATTTCACCCGACATGTCGGGGGCGGATTCCAACAACCCAGGCAAATGCTTTTGCAACGCCGCTTGGTACACCAAAAGGTCGCGGACTGGGGGCTCGATGGGACGCACATGACCAACAACCCGATCTCGCACGGAAGGTTGCACCCAATCGCTCACCGCGGCAAAGGCCTCAAGACGCATTTCTTCGGAGATCCCTGGTGCAGAGACCGCTTGCAACAACCGCTCGAGACCCTCCGCCTCACCCAACCGGAAGTTGGCGTTGATCATGCGACGAATGGTTGGCCCCGCGTGCACACCCCCTTCGCGTTTGGCTCGCAAGATACGGTCAAAACTTTCAGCCAACGCTGGCATTGATTCTGGCACGGGCAGATCGCTGATGGCCGAAGCCGCAGCACGAACAATCTTGGGCGACGGATCATCAAGCATTTGGGCCAACCTTGGATCGCCCCGCCGCCGCAACACCAACGTGGCGGCCAACCGGACCGACGGATCTTGATGCTTCATGCATTGCTTGATTCGATCCTCATCAGCACAGCCCAACAAGCCCATCACGCCGGCATGCTGCAAGTACAAATCTTCACCGCGGTTTTCTTCCAGCATCCGTTGGATTCCGGACACCGCAGTTGGCTTGCCAAGGCGTCCCAAACCAAGGGCCGCGTAAAACCTGACTCGAGGAGAATCATCACGCAAAGCGCTGAGCATCTGACCCACGGCGTTGTCCGCCCGCTCATCTCCCAGAACGCGGAGGGCTTGGACGCGAATCTCGGCCGCCTCGTCGTCAAGCAACGTGAGCAGTTGATTCAACGCCGGACGGGTGTCATCTCCTCGTCCGACCATGCCCAGTCCCCAAATACCGTGCAAGCGATGCTTGATCGGGGCGGAAGCATCACGCGCTAAGCGAAGGAACTCCACCGTCGCGCGGGATTCTTGGGCCAGAAGCACCGAGGCACGTATCCGAACGCGTCGATCAGGATGCCGCAGCAAGGAGGGAAGATCAGCCCCCTCAAAGCCACTGGCAAAGAGGGCCTTGGCATCGGCCGCGGGATCCATGGCTTCGGAATGAGAGACTTCGTAAATCCGACCTGCGTCTTTGCTGCCCCAGCCCCAACCCCAATCCAACACAAACATGCGGCCGTCGTAGCCGAACTCAAAGTCGGTGGCCAGCACCGAGTCAATGAACACATGCTCGTCCACCACTTTGTACCCAGCGCCATCGGGTTGAACTGCGAACGACACGATCCTCGAGGAAGTGTTGGATCCCCGGAAATCACACAAGAACATGTGATTCTCGTATCGATCTGGCAGACCGTGACCGGGATACATCACCATCCCAGACGGGCCCGAGGTGTAATTCATCATGGGTGGCAGCGTCCAAGCGGGCTGCCCCTCGTGTTGGGGCTTCCACATGCCCTCTTGGTTCCAAGGACCTCGGCGATTGTCACCTTCCAGGGTCTGGTAGCACATGTCCCAACCGGTTTCCCCGCCTTCAACCAAGTGCACCAAACGAGCTTGATCGCCACCGTCGGAGTTGTTGTCTCCGGTAAACAAGTTGCCGTAGTCGTCAAACGCAAGTTCTTGTGGGTTCCGCAGTCCGTGGTGAAACACCTCCAAACCAGATCCATCCAATTCACAGCGGAACGCCGCCCCGGTGTGGGGGGAAATATGTCGATTGCCTTCGCCATCGATGAGGTTGTATCCCCGGTCGCCGATCGACCAGTACAGCCGTCCATCGGGACCCAGCACCAAACCGTGCATGTCATGCCCCCGGAGTGCGGTTCGAATACCAAAACCAGTGTGCATGATTTCACGCACTTCGGCGACACCATCTCCATCGGCATCCCGCAATCGCCAAAGGTGAGGAATGTTGGTCACCCACACGTCACCGCCAACATCCAAGACTCCGGCCATGGTTCCGGCCAGAGGCTCATTGAACCCTGGGCCAAACTCGGTGCGGGACTCAAATACCCCATCGCCATCGGCATCCACCAACCTTGAGAGCCGATCGTCCCAACGCGAGTAGTACGACATTCCGCCTTCGCGTTTGCCCGACCATTTTTCGTACATCACCAAACGATCCTCGAGCGTCTGCAGCTTGAGATCGTCCATCAACCACCACGATGAGGACCGGTTGTCTTCCACGCCCCGTTCTTGGCGGGCCGATTCACAAACCAGCAGCTCACCCCGGTCGCTGATGGTGAAGGAAACAGGATCGCGGACCAACGGTTCCGTGGCCACGATGCGCTTGCTGCACCCGTCAGGAACCTCCATCAACTCAAAAGAATCTTGAGCGGAGACCTGAGCAATCACCAGTGGAAGAATCCAAACCATGCAGATCCATCGTACCCCTAAGAAGCACTTAGACCGTTGGGAACCCGCAGCAAAAGTGGGCGGGCGAGCACCTGAATCTTCACTCGATCCGCCCGCATCGGCTCGCCGTCGATCTCAATCGGAACGGGACGATCGAACGCCAGTTCACCTCCGGTGTATGGAATGGTTGAAAAGACCGTTCTCCCACCCACCAGAGACGCCACCCCACGCACCAAGTCCGCCCAATTTGTCCATCTTCCCATTCTCAAATCTTCCGACCAACGCGCCCCTCGAGGACCGATGCGAATGCCCCCGCCATGGCGTCCCCCCCGTCCGATCACGAGGTGCCAAACGGGTTCACCTGCGCACTCGAATCGACCACACGAAGCCAGAGCCCGCACCGCGGCCAACGGGTAAGTCAAAGGGCCACACCAACGAAATGGTCCCAGCTTTGCCGCGGCCGCGCCGCCAAGACCAGCCGATAGAGCATTCACCATGGGATGAATCTGTTGACGCGTTCCGCAGGTCACGGTCACCTCAGACATGGGCAGACTGCACCAACGGGCAGAATCTCGCAGGCTGAGCAGTCCCTTCGATGGCCCACGCGGCAAGCCAAGGTCGGCCGCGACATCGTTCCCAGTCCCTGCAGCCACCAATGCACAGGGTCGCGCCAAACGGGCCGCCGCCTGGAGCGTGCCATCACCCCCCCAAGCCACCAACAACCGATCGGGTTCAGCGTGAATGCGATCTTCCCAACCCTCTGATCCCAGCACGACAGCCGGTGCAGATCGCCAAGGCACCGGGCAAGTCTGGGCCCGAGGTGAACGCAAGAAGATCACAGAATCTGGATCTCGGGGTCCATCGTGTTCTTCGGGCTTCGTAGGATCAATCATCATGGTTCAAGGACGTCCGGATATTGAGTATCCCTGCAATTGGGAGTTTCGCATTATTGGTGCCGATGAGGCGGGCTTGCGAGAAGCCATTGCCGGCATTGTGGGCAACCAGAACCACGAAATCCGCCTTGGACACACCAGAGGGGCCTGGATCAGCATCCATCTCAACCTATGGGTTCTGGATGAAGAGCACCGCAACACGGTCTACCGCATGCTTGTCAAGCATCCACTGGTGAAGATGGTTCTCTGAACTGACGAGTGTGTGGGACCTTCAGGCGAATCGCACCCTCGAGCACCATTTCCCCTCAAATCCAACGGCAGAGGGTGCCGCGCTGTAGTAAATTGAAGAGATTGAGAATCGTTCTCATACGAGACCGATCATATTGGAGCATCCCATGGACTTTGACCTTTGGTCTTTCACCATCGACAACCTCGAAGCGGCCGGCGTCATTGGCGGATATGTCTCCATTTCCATCGTTGGATTTGCACTTTTGACCTTTGTGACGAAAGCGAAGTTCGCGGGACGATCCTTTGCGGCACCACGTTGGTCCCATCCTCTGATCGGATCTGCACTTGGCGTTGTCCCTGGATGCGGAGCAACGATTGTGGTGGCCTCGCTCTACAAGCGTGGCAAAATTTCCTTCGGCGGCTTGTTTGCGGCCTTCATCGCAACCTTGGGCGAAGGCTCCTTCGTCCTGCTTGGCGCTTCTGATGAATCCGATGTGGCATCCAACCTCAGCGCATTTGTCACGGTCAACTTGGTGGGATTTTTGGTTGGAGCCATCGTTGGCATTGTCGTCGACCGAATCAAGTTCTCCGAACCAAAAATGACATCCACATCGTCTTCCCCCAATCATGATGATTCCATCCAAGGCAAGACGGTGCTTGACTTCTTTGTCAATCACTTGGGCTTCTACCTGCTCATTGCAATGGCGATCTTCTTGTTCCCAGGTTCAGTCATGGCCTTTTGGGGCGGCGGCATTTCAGCGCTAGATTCCATCACCGTTTGGGTGTCCATCGCGCTGACAGCTTGCTGCATCGCGTATCACTTCGCCCACCGTTCTTCACACGGAAGTTGCTCCGACGAAGAATCCAGAACACTCAAATCCGCATTGACGCACTCCATCGCAGACGTTGCCTTGGTGGTGACTTATGTTTTTGTTGGATTGTTTGCGGCGAATTTCGTCATCGATGTCTTGGTTGGTGCAGAGCGGTTTGATGACTGGATGAATTCCTCGGCAGCCCTTGTGGTCGTGTTGGCAGCTTTTATTGGTGCGACCCCTGGATGCGGCGGAATGATTGCGGTGGCAGCTGCTTACACCATTGTTCCTCAGTTTCCGATTGCGGCATTGATCGCCGCTGGGATTGCCACCAGCGGAGATGGCATTTTCCCTTTGCTGGCCAGCAACAAGAAAGACGCAATCAAAGTCACCGCTGCGGGCCTGCTGATTGCTCTGGTGGTGGGCTATGGGTCGTTGGCACTGGGTGTGAGTTGAAGCGGCTGGCCCGACGCTTCTTCACAAACAAAATCAAAGACCCAGTGAAGTTTCCCTGATACTTTGCCTTGTATGTCTGATCTCGATCGCCGTGCTTTTTTGGCCGCAGGTTCTGCTTTTGGCCTGCCCGCAGTCCATTCCGAATCCTGGAAATTCGATCCCGCCAAACCAGGTCAAACCAAAAACACAACCTTCGCCATCAACATTGAGATGTGGCGTTTTGGCAAACGCACCCGGGCGGAACGCATCCGGAAAGTGGCAGAGCTTGGCTTCAAGTTTGTGGAGTTCTGGGGACGACCCAAGGGACAGGAAATCAAAGACTTGCGTGCCGCCTGCGACGAAACAGGAGTGCAAATTACCCAGTTCACCGGCTTTGGGGGCTGGGGTTGGCAAGGGGCAATCTGCAACCCCAAGGCCGAAGACCGCAACCACACCAAGTTCGTCGAAGAGGTGAAATCCTCCTGTGCAGTGGCCAAGGCATTGAACATCCCCATGATGACCATCATCTGCGGAAATGAGGTTCCCGACGTCTCTTTGGAAGCCATGCACAACTCGGTGATCAAAGGTCTGAAACGAGCCGCTCCGGTCTGCGAAGACCAGAACGTCATGATGATTTGTGAACCCATGAACACCCGGGTCGACCACCGTGGGCACTGCTTCTATGGCTCCGAACATCCTGTCAAAATTTGCCGAGAAGTTGATTCTCCGATGTGCAAACTCAATTGGGACGTCTACCACATGCAAATCATGGAAGGCGATTTGTGTCGCCGTCTTCGTGAAGGTTGGGACCAAGTCGGCTACGTGCAAATCGCCGACAACCCTGGACGGAAGGAACCCGGCACGGGGGAAATTGCATACTGGCGGGTTTATCAGGAGTTGAAAACCTTGGGCTACAGCAAACCCGTTGGGGTCGAAGCCAACCCAAGCGGCCCCGAAATCGAAGCCGCCATCAGGCTGGCCGAAAGCGACAACTGGTCAGACTAAGGCAGTCCAGATTCAAGCGGGCTTAACCAAGCAGGCCCCGCTTTTTCTGCTTGGGCTTGAGGTACACCGTGGGGTCCTCCGAATGCTTCGTCCACTCGATGCGTTCAGGCTTGTAGCCGTGACCAACCAGGCGTTCACAGATACCCTTTTGCAAATCATTGTCCATGGTTTTCTCCCGCGAGAGAATCCACAGCCGTTTGTGATCGGGCTGACCCACGACGCTGTACTCGTAATTGTCTCCGAGTTCAATCACCCAGTAGTGCGCGGTCAAAGGCCAGAAAAAGCACACCTTCCACCGGGTGCTCTTGGAACCTGAGACAACTTTGGCGGTGGCTACTTGTTCTTTGAATGTCCCATCGAAGGTTTTTTTTCGACCCACGCTTCGGAAATCAATTTTTCCGTCCTTCCGCAGGCGGTAATTGTTCTTAACCGCCACAAATTCTTTTTGCCATGGGTTTGGATACCGACCTATTTCAAACCAATTTCCCATGTACCGCTTCAAATCAACCTGTGGCACACAACGTGGCTTAGGGGCGATCATGTTCAATAGAAGGGCTGGGGAAGCAACGCAGGTCGCCATGGTGCACAGTGAGTCGCGTCGGTTCATAAGAGAATTGATCCTACTCTCTTAATCGAGAGGGATCACCACACGTTGATCGGAACGCCGCGTGGTTGGAAGCTGAGGTACTTCAGCCAATACGGAACGAAGGGTCGCGGCTGGAAGAGCCCAGTTGGTGGATCGATCGGCATGCGCGATTTGCAATCCAATCACCCGGCCCTGCAGGTCGACCAAAGGTGCCCCAACATCCCGAGGACCCAGCAAAGCATCGTGCCGAATGGCGGGGCCAAAACCTGTCCGACGTTCGTTGGCTTCCACGATGTCGTTGCCAAATGGAGTTGGCAATCCATCTGCATATTCAGGACGGCGACGCAACTGCACGGGCACCGTCATTTCGACACCACCACGTTCAATGGCCACTTGCACCCGATCACCAACTCGAAAGCGCTGCAAAGCCTCCCGAAGTGACGAACCGACTTCTGATCCATTCACTCGGACGATCAAGTCCCCTGCTCGCAGGCCCGCGGCCATGGCTGCTCCGCCAGGCAGAATGCCCGCGAGTGTGACACCACGATCGTTCTCCTCAAAGCGACTCATTTCGACACCCAAAAAAGGAGACTCGGGATCACCGGAGTCTGGAGTACCGGCGGCGGAACGGGCACTGACCACCGCTTGACCTGGTGCGTTGACACACAAAAGTACTTCTCCAAGTTCTGGAGTCTGATCCGTTTGAAACTGCATGGGTTTCAATTCATTCGGGCCAAGCTCAAGAACAGCCAAATCAAAGGCCGGATCTTGATGCACAAGTGTGAGATCATATTCTCGGTCGAGGTAATCAATACCACGAAGTCTTTGGCGGGTCGGAAGACTTGAAGCCTTGGTGAGAACCAAGTTGTCTTCCACCAAAGTGCCAAGCGATATGGTTGTTCTCTGGTCGGCAATTTTGAGAACACCTTCCCGAAGTGCGTCGGACAGGTGTTCAACACCCACAGGAGGAGTTCGTTTTCGTCCTCGAGAAAAACTTCGTTCCATCTGAGCCCAACTCCGCCAGTCAATCATCTCTGGAATGCTCTTAAGGAGTGTCTTCCAGCGTTCTGGAGTGATCTTTCGAAGTACAGCCAAGTCCGAATCGTTTTGCAGGTGGTCAAGATCCCACCAGCCGAGTGCGATTGCCCGGTCCAAACGCTCCCATGCTTTTTCGATTTCATCATCCATGAGTCCGATCTCACCCAGACCGTAAGCGTGCCGTGCAAATCGGCCATGGCCGCAAGCGGCGTGGAACCAAACGTGCGGAGTATTCTGCCACATTCGATTGGATGTCATCCGGTCCATGCGCGCAACCGCTTGGCGATAGAGACCATCGCTCATCCGACGCTCGGCTTCGCTTAGCCTTTTGTACTCCTCGTCGATCACCATTTCGAGCTCTGGCATGGGGTCGCTGTAGGTTGTTCCACCCAACATCAAGGGTTTTGTAAATTCGTACAAATCAATCGGCGTAGCAAAATTGACGTTGGGGAACCCTCCGCACGCGCTGATGACACCCACCAATTGTCCATCCAAATCAAAAAGTCCCCCGCCCGAGTCACCGCCATTGAAGGGGGCGTCCAGTCGGAGCCTTGGCCCCATCCGTTCTTGGATGCGACCGATTCGTATCGGGGCACGTTGACCTGTTTCGGGAGGGTCCGCCACCCAACCGGCGGCAACCACCCATTCGCCACGTTCCACGGAACCGAAAGGCGAGATTGGAGCCACCGTCAAGTCGTCTGGTGGATTAAGAAGACGAACCAAACCGATGTCAAAGTCAAGACCACGGTGGACTTGAGTCATAAAGATTTGACCGAGGGTGACGGCTTCCAGTTTTCGACCATCGGCCAGCGTGATTTCACAATCGAGTCCTGAACGTTCGCCGACATGACCGGCGGTCAAAATCAGCCCGTCTTTGCTGATGATGGTGCCCGATCCGTGTCCTTCACGAAAGTCCACGCCAATTTCGATGCACACGGTGGACTCCACCACAATTTCAGAGACCGCTCTCGTCCGGGTGTCCAACTCCACGAGTTTGGCAAACTGCGTGGGGTCGGACAAGATGTTGAGGCAGAGAAGAAAAGTCGGGAACAAAGACATACTCGAGGTTAGGCAGAGAGCCGCAAAGGCGGTACGCCTCCGTCTCGAAAGTGTTCGCTGATTGCAGAAAAGGCCTGCACCACCAGTGGATCAAATTTTCTCCCTGATTCGGAAACGATGATCCGAACCGCGTCCTCATGCCGCATGGCTTCTTTGTACGCACGGCGATGGGTCAAGGCGTCGTACACATCTGCCACCGAGACAATACGGGCACACAGCGGGATGGCGACCCCAGACAAACCAAGGGGATATCCGCCCCCATCCCAGTTTTCGTGATGACACAACGCAATACGGCAAGCCACATCCAAAAAATCTTGCTCGGGCCACTGTTGCCGCATGGCATTCAAAATGTCAAAACCCACCATCGTGTGTCGTCGCATTTGGACCCACTCGTCATCGGTGAGACGACCGGGCTTGAGCAGGATTGCATCGGGCGTTGAGACCTTACCGATGTCGTGAAGCTGGCTGGTTTCGGCCATGAGATCCACTTGGTCGGCGGTCAAAGGATCGGGCTCGCTGGGGTGAGAAAGCCCTTGGTGAACCATCTCGTTGGCAATTGCTGAAACCAAACCACGAATGCGTTGCAAATGCTCCCCGGTGTCATCGTCTCGGCTTTCGGCCAATTGCGCAAACCCGTAGATCACCGCGCGGTGGGCCTCGGTGCCAGAAGTGCGTGATTCCAAAGACTGGATTCGGGCTTCACGCTCTGCCAAATCTGCTTCCAAGGCAGCAATACGCTCAGCGCTGTGATCGGTCTTGGCCATATGAGAGACTCCTCGGTCTATCGATGATCGACCGTGTGGGCACCCGGCTTCAGTCCTCTTGCTGAAATCCCTTGATCGACCGACACAAACCAACCAGCCGCTCGACCTCCAGAGGGCTCCCACCGGCACTGGAGTGAACATCGGTCGGTTGAAGCATCTGAAGCAAGTCGACCACGTTATCACCACGGACGCCACCACCGGGCATCCAGTTGAGGCTTGGGGCCTCGGCCCGCATTCGAAGAAATTGCTCTGAACCTTCCAAAATACTTCTCGCACCACCAGCACTCAGCACCCGATCAAACTGCAGTTCTTGCAGTTGGGCGGCAGCCAAGAGAGGGTCAAATACGGCGTCGATGGCCCGGTGGAAGACCACCTCCAAATCATGTTCTTTTGCGGCCTCGAGCAAGCGGCGGTTGCTGTCCCAATCCAAGTGCCCGTCGGCTTGCAAAAAACCAAAAACCACACCCTGCACCCCCAACGACGCAAAATCACGGAGTGGACCCAGCAACGATGTCGCTCCGTCATCGCCCGCGAAAAAATCAACCCGATCGCGAAGCATTACGACCACCGAGGCGTTCGTGGCGAGGGCCGACTCAACGATTTTAGTTTTGGGGGTGAGCCCGTCCAGATCTAGTCGATCGCAAACCTCAAGCCGATCTGCCCCAGCCCGCGCGGCCGCTTGGGAAAATGCAGAGGTTTCCACACAAATCTCGACCCGAATGTTCAAGCCAAATCTTCCCGCTCCAGCAACATAACTCCAGCTTCGCGCAGAAGGCGTCGAGATTTCTCGGCGCTCTCCGACCAGTGTTCATCCCCGTCGCGCATTGGTCGCGTCACCACGCGAGTGATACCAGATTGAATGATGACCGTTGCACAACGAACGCAGGGCACAAACGTGACGTAGAGGGTGGCATTCACTGGAGAAACACCGTCGCGTGCACAATGCACAATGGCATTCATCTCTGCGTGGACAATCAAGTCGTATTTGGCGGGTCGTTCCAAGCGATCAGGCAGATCATCCACCCCACGAGGCAAGCCGTTGTAACCAGTCGCCAGAATCTGCTTGTTGGGGCCAACGATCACGGCACCGACACCACGAGATGGATCCTTGCTCCAGCCGGCGATGTGGTCGGCAAGTTCAAGGAATCGGCGATCCCAATCCGTATCTGTCATACAGGCAAGATACCTATGATCCAAAGTGGAGTACACGGAACCCGGAACAACCCGCACAGACCGCACAACCCGAACTTGGCCTGCAATAACCTGAGATGCCGAGCAAAAAGAGCAACACAAGCTGTGAGGACCCTGGCATCATCGGCTGCATGAATTGCAGACTCTTCCCCGGTCCTGGAGCCCAAAAATTGCCCTGTGTTCTGATCCCCGACATCCAACCCGGAGGTTTTGTGCTGAGGTTTCTTCCCGCGCACGAAAGCACGCTCAAAATGCTGCCCATCAGTGATACCAACCCTTGGGCCGTCTGGCGTTCGGCCTGCCAACTGCTTGTGGAGTTGGAACAAGAAGAGCCGTACGCTTCCGCGCCCTGGTTGCGACCAACCAAGGCCTTTTTAGATGCTCTGGGGAATGGGCCTTCTTGACCAAAGACCACTTGGCACATGATGATGGTGGTGTGACCGAAGAAGAACCCCATGGTGAACTGAAACTCTCGAATCCGTTTCGAGATCCAGTCCGCCGCCGGATGGCTTCCATGGCTCTGCCAGCCATCAGCCGCATGCTTCGGGTGGGCACGTTGAATCAGATCGTTCAAGACTCGCTGGCCCACTTGCCCGAAATGAACGGCCCCGACGCCATCTTGCACACCATGGGGGCGAGCTACGAAACCTCCGAAGCCGACCTGGCACGCATTCCCAAAGAAGGGCCCTGCGTGGTCGTTGCCAACCATCCTTTTGGCGGAATCGAAGGCTTGGCCCTGATGTCGTTGGTGTTGCGGGTGCGGCCCGACGCAAAAACGCTCGTCAATCGAATCTTGGGGTTGATCCCGCCGCTTCGTGAGCACCTGCTGCTCGTGGATGTGTTGGGTGGTGGGGCCAAAGCAAACACCATGAGCATGCGTGCCACCCTCAGCCATTTGCGGAATGGTGGCTTGCTGGCGGTCTTCCCTGCAGGTGAAGTCTCCCATGCAAGGTTGACCCGGCCTTTTGTTGCGGACCCACCATGGTCTGACACCATCGCCCGCATGGCCAAGCGAAGTGGTGCCCCAATCGTGCCGATCCGCTTCGCCGGCCACAACGGCGTGGCGTTCCAATTGGCGGGCCTGGTCCACCCCAGACTTCGGACCGTCATGTTGCCGCAAGAAGTCGTGAACAAAAACCACGTCCGTCTTCAAGTGGCCATTGGGCACCCCATTCGCAAGAAGGATGCCGACGCCCTCGCCGATGCGAGTGAACTGAATGCGGTCATGCGGGCCCGCTGTGACTTGCTCGCCTTTCGCTGGAGTCGAACCCGTAAGAAATCTCCACCGCCATTGCCACCCATCGAAGTCCCCCCCTTGGCGGCGGACGGGAAGCAGCAAATCCAACGCTGCCTTGAACGAGAAATCATTGCGGAGCGAGGTGACTTGGCTCTCACCATGGCCAAACACGATGAAATTACCAGCGTGATGTCACACATCGGCGCGTTGCGTGAAGAGGCGTACCGCGCGGTTGGTGAAGGATCGGGCAAAGATCTGGACCTTGATGAGTACGACGAGCACTACCAGCACTTGTTGCTCTGGGACCGAGGCGAGGAGCGTTTGGGTGGGGCGTACCGACTGGGCTTTTCGGAAGAAATTCTTCCCCGACTTGGGCACCGGGGCCTTTACACCGGCAGTTTATTTGAATTCAGTCCCGACTTCTTCAAGAGGTTGGGACCGGTTGTCGAGCTGGGTCGGTCTTTCTTGTCCAGCGACTACCAACGGAAGCCCGCCACCCTGATGTTGCTTTGGCGAGGCATCGTGCAAACGATCGCCAAACATCACCCGGAGTATCGCTGGATCCTCGGACCGGTCAGTATCCCGCCAGATCACACGCGACCCAGCATGCGGTTGATCGCCAAGTATCTCGAACAACCGCACGTCCAAAGCCCCTTCGCTTCGGAAGTCAAAGCACGTACGAAGCTCAAAAAAGGCGTGCCGCTTCGACCGCTGCCCAAAATAGATCGATTGGCCACCTCTCCTGAAGAACTGGATGACCGAATCCAAGAGATCGATCCAATGGGACGTGGTATCCCCGTGCTGCTCCGTCAATATCTCAAGATTGGGGCTCGGCATCTCGCCTTCAACGTCGACCCGGAATTCCATGACACTGTGGACAGTTTGATGCTGGTGGATGGACCAAATATTGAACGGCGTATGCGGTCTTTGATCTTTGGGGAATACGAGGAAGCGTATTGCCGACGTCATGGGATTGAGACCACGCAAAAAGATTCGTCTTAAACGCAGCTTTTCTCTGACATTGATAATTTTGACCCCATACTTCCTTCATCAGAGTTTGAAGGGAACACCCGATGGACTGGATCCGCACCCGAATCCTCCCCACCCCCCAGCACACCTCAATTCAAATTGCTGTTCCGTCGACGGCAACAACACCCTCCCGATTTCCACGAGACATTCAAATTCACGAGTGTTCTCCAGAAGATCCCGAACTCACCCCACGAATCATGGAACTGCTTGATGCTGGATTTCCGGTGGTTCTACGCACCAACAGCGGCTGGGAACACATCATTTTGCCCCGCCAGTGCGATCAACCTTAAAGGAACCTCGATCGTGGCTGCGTCCTAGGGTACGTTGCTGGCCACTGGAGTATTTCCCATGACCATGCTCTCTTTCTCTGCGTTGCTTTGGGCCTCAAGCCTCCCGCCGTTTGAACCCGAATTCCAATCGCTTTTTGATGGACAAACCCTTAGAGGTTGGATGGGAGACACCACTGGTTACGTGGTGCGTGACAACGCGATCACGGTCACTCCACGAGGACGCAATTTGTACACCACCGAGGTGTACTCAGACTTCATCCTTCGCTTTGAGTTCAAACTCACGCCGGGAGCCAACAATGGATTGGGTATACGAACCCCACCGAAAGGGAATGCAGCCTACCTCGGCATGGAACTGCAAATCTTGGATTCCACGCACGAGAAATGGGCCAATTTGAAAGACTGGCAGCACCACGGCTCCTGCTACGGCATCGCGCCAGCAGAACAAGGTCATCTCCTGCCCACCGGCTCATGGAACCGTCAAGAAGTCACCGTCAAGGGAAGCCAGGTCCGAGTGGTTTTAAACAGCGCGACCATTCTGGATATTGATCTTGAAAATGTTGCACCGCAGGGAAAGACCATAGATGGACACGATCACCCAGGACTTCGGCAAAAAGCGGGACACATCTGCTTTTGCGCTCACGGTGATGAGGTCGCCTTCCGCAACATTAGGGTCAAAAGAATCGACTGATATTCAGTAGATCTTCAATGAGGATGGCACGCGCAGGAAGGACCGCACGGTCCTCCAGGCTCTGGGTCCGTGTTGCTCGGAGCGACCACGCCCAAACCCAAACCCTTGGAAACCGGTGCATCCGACGGGGTATTGCCAAGATCCAATTCGGCTTCTTTACAAACTTGACCCCAAGTCTTCAGGGTGACGGACATGGCATGCATCACCTCGACCGTGCGGCCGTTTGCTTCGCAGGTGTAATCGTACGTGGGCATAGATCTATCTTAGGGCAAGGAACGGTGGGCAAGACACCAAGAAGTTGCCGCCACCGCAGCGGTTCCCACCCGAAGAATCGGGGTCGGCATGTGCATCCGCGGTACAGAAGCTTGGATGAATGCATCACGCTCGCGTGGACTCCACCCCCCTTCGGGTCCAACCACCAGCAGGTTGACCTCCGAACCAACGGGTGACGAACCGGCATCCGGCTGCTCATCCAACACGACGCTGGTGGCCACAGTAGACCCACCAAGAAGGGAATCAAATTCAACCGTGGTGATCTTCAAGGGCACCGGACGCTCACACTGCCGGGCGGCTTCGATGGCAAGGCGATCCTGCTTGTCTTCCGATGGCAAACGAGACAGCCCGGCTTGGGAACGATCAGCCTTGAAGAAAGACAACCCTGTGACCCCAAGTTCCGAAA
>Ga0160422_10000626_pt1 | contig 21561 bp, 16 predicted proteins | sample Fk160mmetaG_FD_108192 | JGI IMG/M metagenome (GOLD analysis project Ga0160422, IMG submission 108192) | Marine microbial communities from the Central Pacific Ocean - Fk160115 60m metaG | ecosystem: Environmental > Aquatic > Marine > Oceanic > Photic zone | place: The Central Pacific Ocean...
AAATGCATATCTGGATTGTAACCCATATTTAAGGAAACAGAAAACTCTTCTTTACTTGGAAAATCTTTGGTGATAATGTCTATTACTCCGCCTGTAAAATCGGCAGGCAAATCAGCTCTAGCAGATTTGATTACCAAAACGTTGGAAAGCATATTAGTTGGAAAGAGGTCCATTTGAAGGGTATTTCGATCGGGATCCAAACCAGGTATATCCACTCCATTTAAAATAGATTTAGAATAACGATCTCCCAATCCTCGGACATAAACATATTTTCCACCTTGCACAGATACACCCGGGACACTTTTTACTGCACCGGCAATATCACTAGCACCTATTTTTCTAAATGCCTGAGCAGAAATTCCATCCAATAAACTGGCAGATTTTCTCTGGATCTCTAAAACAGATGCATCTGTATTACGACTAGCTTCAACTGTCACAATTACTTCCTCCAAACCTTGAGCGATGGAATTTAAAACAACATCGGTAATTGTGAATTCATTTTCCTTAACTTGAATTTGAGTAACAATTTTAGTTTCATATCCTACAAAAGAGAACTGAAGGGTGTACATTCCCTGCTCCAATTCAAATGAATATTTTCCGTCAAAATCTGAGGTAACCCCATCTCCAGTTTCTTTTATGAGAATATTGGCAAAAGGAAGAGGTTCGTTAAAATCCCCATCGATTACAGTACCTGTAATTCCTAGCTGCCCCAACAAAAAAAAAGGCGTGAAAAATAAAAGGAAAGAATTAAGAAGAAAATTTAAATGCATTGAATGGTTTGTGAGTGAAATTTATAACAAAAACAAGTGTTTGGAGAAGTCCCCAAATACTTGTTATTAAGAAAGTTATTTACATCCACCTACCTCGCATAAAATGTCCATGAGAAAATAGATGAATCTACTCCATTTCCTGCCTGTTGTGCTGTGACTACTTCAGCAAAAGTTGAGGCATCAGCTTCAAATGTACTTTCGTCTGATTTATCATCAAAAATCTGGTTAAGTGTTTCAACACTGGAACAGACTGCACCGTCACTCACTGGATGTATGATATCAATATTTGCAAAAGTCAAGGTTCCAGCAGTGTAAGAAGCAGCATCAGCTGAAGCGTCTAACTCCACATCTTTACCTCCTGAAAAGTCTTTAAATAGAATATTTGATAAACTTCCTGTAGCTGCTTTTCTAAAATCAGCCATTTCACCATTAACTCCCAAAGCGCTGCATGCTTTAGTTGCCCCAATAACTGTTACATTTTTTAATGTAAAGCTACCCGGTGCCGATCCCTCAGGTCCATCTACCTCGAAACCGTGATCTGAGGCGTCTGTCAAGATAACCATTGCTCCGTCAATTGTTCCAGCATATGCTTGATCAATATCTATCGCATCATCTCCCTGTCCCCAAACAAGAAGATTTGAAGCATTTACTGTTCCTCCGAAAAATTCGATACCGTCATCTACGTTTGCAACTACTTCAACATGGTTAATTTTAGTACCAGATCCAACTCCTCCAAGTGTAAGCCCATTAATTTCATTTCCCTCACCAATCTCAGCACCGCCATGACGGATAGAAAGATATTCAACAGAGCCCGAATCGTCTGCTGGGTTTGTTCCTCCATAAAGACCATTAACGTCTGAAGTAGGAATTCCCTCGATTTGTAGCTCAGCTACGTCCCCAGAAAAAGAACAAGGAGCATTCCCAAGAATTAATAAGCCACCCCAAAGTCCTCTGGTATCAACACCTAAAGCGGGGCCACTTGAAGGATAGGTTCCCCCAACGCCTATATTATCTGATACTGAGGTCATGATAATCGGAGCATTTGCCGTTCCATTGGCAATAATTTTAGCTCCTCTAGCTATAATTAAAGTGGTGGCATCAGCTCCAGTGCCTGATGCAGCTTTAAGGATTGTTCCTGGAGGAATAGTTAATGTAGAACCACTAACTACAGAAACACGTCCTTTTAATAACCAGATTTTTGAGGCATCTAGTGTTGTGTCAGAGGTAATATTACCCTCTAGTGTAGAATCTGCATAGGGATCTACTTCGACGGTTTCAGTTTCTGTTACTGTTTCTGTTACTATTACATATTCTATTACTGGATCGTCATCGCCAGAGCAAGAAATAATTAAAGATAAAATAGTAATTAAGGGAATAAATTTAAAATTTGTCATTTAACAGTCAAGGTTTAGATTTGTAAAAAAAATTGGGCAAAAAGGGCATTATTAAAATAATTTGATTTGATAATTAAATCTTTATAATTATTTCAAATTTATTTGGTATTTAATAATAGTGTTTTACTTTAATGTTAAATCATAATGTTTAAATTTAAATTAATGTTATTTAAATTTTTTGGAGTTAACAATTACGTAACTTTTAATAACTATGAACTGGGATAATCTGTTGAAGCTTAGGAGGTTTGGAGATCTTAAAGACCGGCCAAGGTTAGCCCAAAATGATACACGTTTGGGTTTTGAGGTTGATTACGACCGTATTGTATTTTCTAGTGCTTTTAGAAGTTTACAGGACAAAACACAGATCATTCCCTTCTCAAAAACAGACTTTGTTCATACCAGACTTACTCACAGTCTAGAGGTTTCAGTTGTTGGAAGAAGTTTAGGAAGAATGGCCGGTAAAAATATCCTTCAAAAATACCCTAATTTAAGAGATAATTTCGGATACCAAATCAATGACTTTGGAGCAATTGTAGCTGCAGCTTCCTTAGCACATGATATTGGAAACCCCCCTTTTGGTCACAGTGGAGAAAAAGCCATAGGTCATTATTTTTCTCATGGAAATGGAAGTCGTTATAAAAATGAATTAACAGATAAACAGTATAAAGACCTGTGTCATTTTGAAGGAAATGCTAACGGATTTAAAATTTTGACAGAGAGCAAAGCGGGAACACCAGGAGGTTTGCGACTCAGCTTTGCCACCCTTGGCGCTTTTATAAAATATCCGAAAGCTAGTCTTCCCTTTCAACCAACCTCCCATGTAGCGCACAAGAAGTTTGGTTATTTCCAGGCACAAGAAACTTTTTTTAATGAATTAACAACTGAGCTGAATTTAAATGACAAAAAATTGGTTTACAGACATCCGTTAGCCTATTTGGTTGAAGCTGCTGATGATATCTGCTACACAATTATAGATTTCGAGGATGGGATTCACTTGGGATGGATTGAAGAAGAATATGCATTAGAATACTTAATCAAACTGGTAAGAGATGGAATTGATACTCTAAAATATTCTAAACTCCAAAATAAAAAGCAGCGATTAAGTTATTTAAGATCACTAGCAATTAATAGTTTGATTAAAGATGCCGTTTCGATTTTTCAAGAAAACGAAACCCAAATACTTGAGGGCAGTTTTGCTAATGCTCTAATGGAAAGGAGTCAATATAAGGCACAAATAACTGATATCATTAACATAAGCATAGATAAAGTATATAAATCAGAGGAGGTTGTACAAAAAGAAATTTTAGGTTATAAGTTAATCTCCTCTCTGCTTGAAGCATTTGTCTCTGCTGCTGCAAATTCATTCAATAAAAATACCAACACTTATGATGAGTTGTTGCTTGAATTAATCCCTGAAGATGAATTAATTCCAGCAGATAATTTATATAAAACCCTTTTAAACGCAACATGCTATGTGGCAAGTCTAACTGATGGTAAAGCCATGTTGCTAGCTGAAAAAATAGGGTTTAAATAGTTTCTTTTGAGAATTATTCATTTCCAGTTTATACCTTTGAAATAGATTATGTTCCTACGCTGGCTCCCTTTTATTTTTATAATTTTAATTGTTGAGTGGTATGCCTTTCATGCTATAAAAACTGCCTTTAATAATAAGTGGTTTCTTGGGGTATATAGTCTAATAGTGGTAATGGTTCTTGGTAACTTTTTTTGGCAATTTTTTGGATATGACAGGACTGAGGGTTGGACACATGCTATCGCCTATGCAATTGGTTTTTTTGTTGCCCTTGCCTCGCTTCAAATAGTACTTTTTTCCTTCCTTTTTCTCGAGGATATAATGAGGCTTTTAAAGGCATGTGTTGACTTTTTTTCTTCAAAAAATACTTTTGATATTCCATATCGTAGAAAATTTATTTCACAAATAGCTATTGGGCTAGGGGCTGTTCCCTTCGCCTCCTTACTTTATGGAATGTATCAAGGAAGATACAATTATAAAGTACTCAATTACACATTGGAATATGATGATCTTCCTGAGAAATTTAATGGTTTTAAAATCACTCAAATTTCTGACTTACACTGTGGTAGTTTTGATAATTTCGAAAAAGTTACATACGGAGTGGATTTGATTAATCAGCAAAAAGGTGATGTAATTCTTTTTACAGGTGATCTGGTCAATTCAGTAGCTAAAGAAGCTGCTCCATGGGTTAAAGTATTCTCTAAAATAACTGCCCCATTTGGAAAGTTTTCCGTCATGGGGAACCATGATTATGGAGATTATACTGAATGGGAGAGCATCTCAGCAAAGGAAAAAAACCTGCAAGACCTATTCAAATTTCATAAAGATATGGGCTTTGACCTAATGCTTAATGAGAGTAGAAAAATTGAAAAAAATGGTGAGGAAATCGCTCTAATTGGAGTTGAAAATTGGGGTGCTGGTCGGTTCAAAAAAGCTGGAGACCTTAATAAATCTATAGCTAAGGTTGATAAAAAGGATTTTAAAATATTACTAACCCATGACCCCTCGCATTGGGAAGCCGAAGTTCTTCCTCACAGCTACCCCTTTCACTTAACCTTAAGTGGTCATACTCATGGTTTTCAGTTTGGTATTGAAATCCCAGGGTGGATTAAGTGGAGTCCCATAAAATGGCGATACAAACAATGGGCTGGAATATACAAAAATGAAAATCAGGTATTGAATGTCAATAGAGGTTTTGGTTACCTTGCATATCCTGGCAGGGTTGGAATCTGGCCGGAAATCACGGTAATTACTTTGAAAAAGAAGAATTCCTTGATTTAATCATAAAAAAAACTACATTTGTTATCTTGTAATTCCTGAAATTATTGATATATGTCAAAATTTGGTGAACTAATTGATGACAAATTACCTCTTCTACTGGTTTTCTATAATGAAAATGAAGAAGTCTCCACAGGTATGCATCCAATTCTTAAAGATGTAGCTGCTGCAATAGGAGACAAAGGAAAAGTTATTAAAATAGACACTGAGAAAAATACCAAATTATCTGATGCCCTGAGAGTAAGAGTTCTTCCTACTCTAATGATTTATAAATTAGGAGAAATGGTTTGGAGACAAAGTGGTGAACAAGACGCTAATACATTAATTAGCCTAATGCAAGATCATTTAAATTAATTGAGATTTTCCTCAAGTTCAAACAGACCCATTGATTTATCAAATCTAATCTGAAGGGAATCAGCCAAATCTTGATCAAATTCTTTAACGATATATACCAACTGTTGAAAATCTAAAACTTCCTCTTTGATGCGATCAAAAATTAATTTTTGATTGTTTTGAGAATACTCAGCAATCATTGCAAAACGGCCTTCATATTGTTGAAAAATATCCTCAATTAAACTTTGAGCCTTAGCCTTATTGCCTGTTATATAAAACCCTTCAATAAACATTGATAAACTTGTATAAAATTCGTATTCACCATATAAATTAATGAAAGGTTTTATCGCCTCCAAAAATTGAATCAATGATTTGTTTAGTTGAATTTTATCTTTATTTACTAAGATAGCTTCCATAAGTGTTCGGTATCGCTCTGCCTGAGTAATAATTTCCTCTCCTAAAAAGTATTGTTCACTAGCCTTTAATGATGAGAAATATTCCATTTCATCTCTGTATTTTTCAGCTATTTGAGCTGCTAAGTCCTGAGCTGATTTTATATCACCTAACCTGTAATAAGTATCTATCATTGGGACAACTAAGCTGTAGTAACCAAAATAGTCCAAAGGCATTTTCTGAACTGCTAAATCAAGAACTTCCTTAGCTTTTTTATTTTTACCCTCGTCAATAAGCTTTTCAGCCAATCTAGCCATATTACTTCTAAAAGAAATACTATTTTTTCGAGTTTCGGGATCGTGATAAATCGAAGCACTCTCAGAATTTCCCCAACTCCATTGCATAACAATATCATACATTGAGTCTGAATCTAAACGCCCCATGATATATGGGTTGTTACTATTCATTGGAGTTCTAATTGGAACTAACTTATAAACTAAACCTTCCAGTTGAAGATACTCTTTCATCCATATATACTCTGAATCAGCATAACTTCCACCAGTAAAATATATTGGTCTTTCCCAGTCATTGTTTGCTAAAATGTCCAGCATAACAATTTGATTTTTTGTCATTCCTCCCTCAGGCAAATCTATATCAATAAAAGGAACAATTAAGTCATAATCTTTTGGTTTAACTAGGCCGCTTTTTATTACGTTTTCCTTGTTGACGGGTAGCCGAATTTTGTTCGTTGGATAAAAAATCATTTCTTGAGTTCCTAAAGGTAGTCGATTTGGATCTTCACCTGCTTGAAGCAGTAAACTTTTATATTTGGTTCTTGGATGATCACTTGCAACCCAATTAATAAAATCTTTAATATCCCAACGAACTGAATCAATTAGAGATTCGTGTTTAATATAGTCTCTAATTCCGTAGGCGTATAAGTTATGAGTCATCTGAGAGGGTATGGCTTCGCTTTCATATGTTTTTCTCTTCATTTGATCAATATACCAATCGGTTGCTAAAAGACTTGTATTAATGGTTCTAACATCAGTTCGGTATCCTTCAATTTCCTGCGCATACCATAGGGCAAAAGTATCATTATCTCCAATTGTAAAGATCATAGCTCCAGCATCTTTTTGAATAGACTCAAGGTAAGATTTTGCCATGGACTGGGCCGTATAACGGCCTGACCTGTCATGATCATCCCAATTTTGGTATGCCATTAAAAGTGGTACAAATAGGCATAAAATGACAGTAGTCAATGGCGCCACATTGGATTTGATGATTAATTTTATTTTATGAGCAAGTGCAAAAACACCCATCCCAATCCAAATGGCAAATACGTAAAATGAACCAACCAAAGCATAATCTCTCTCTCTGGGTTCAAAAGGACGCTCATTAAGATAAATTTTTAGCGCTAATCCAGTAAAAAGGAAAAAAAGTAATAACACCCAAAAACGTTTTGGATCTTGTTGATATAGAAAATATAAGCCTATTAATCCCAGTAAAAAAGGTAAGAAGAAATATGTATTTCTAGCTTTATTATTTTTTGCATCCTCAGATATCTGGGATTGATTGCCTAGACGCAAGCTATCAATGAAATTGATTCCACTTATCCAATTTCCATTTAAATTATTATAATTTCCAGCCACATCATTTTGCCTCCCTGTAAAATTCCACATAAAATACCTCCAATACATGTAGCCAATTTGATATTGAAATAAAAATTGAAGGGAGCTCCAAAAACTGGGTTTTTCAATTTCTAAATAAGGTGATAAAGTCCTAAAAAACTGATGATAATCGTCCCCTGTAACTATTCCCTCTCTAATATTACTTCTAAAATCATTTACTCTACTTGTAAGCATTTCATTTGATCGATACTCAGGGGCAATTGAAAACTCTAAAGGCCCTGTAAAGTTCATGTAATTACCTGCATGTTCAGAACTCCAAAGCCTTGGCAAAATTCCCCGATGTTTACTATTAGAATTGATCCTTGCATTCTCCCAGTGATTAACAATTACATATTTTCCTTTCTTATAATCCCTTTCATATTTTGGTTTATCATCAACATACGGCTCTATTTGATCTTGTCCTGCATATACATCTGAAAAAAGTGGGCCATAAAATAGATGGGTCTCAGGGTATTGTTCTAAATTGTAGTATGCAAGTAAAGCTCTTGCGTCAGTGGGAGAGTTTTCATTTATTACAGTATTCGCATTAGCCCTAATAGGAATCATTAACCATGATGAAAAACCTACAAATACAAATAGAATGCACAATATAATTGTATTGAGATTCACCCATTTCTTTTTCTCGGTAAATCGCAACGAGTAAAAAAAGAATAACAAAAAACAAAATCCAGATATAATGGTTCCAGAATTAAATGGTAAACCAATCTTATTGACGAAAAACACCTCAGATTCTCCAAAGAAAGCTAGTGTGGTAGGAAGCAATAATTTAAAGATAAATAACAATATGGCTACAGATAATACATTAGCAATCAAAAAGTTTTTAAAATTGATTTTTTTGGTATTTTTAAAATAATAAATCATTCCCAATGCAGGTATTGTGAGTAAACCCATAAAATGAACGCCAAATGACAAACCAATAATAAATGAAATTAACAATAACCAACGATCACCACGTGGCTTATCCATATCTTGCTCCCAACGCAATGCCAGCCAAAAAATTAAAGAGAGAATAAATGTTGCCATTGCATATACCTCCGCTTCGACTGCATTAAACCAAAAGCTATCGGAAAAACAAAAAGCTAAAGCACCTACTGATGCACTTCCAAAAAAAGTAATTCTCTGATATGTTGTATCTAATGACTTAAAAGCAGGAAGTTTTCTCATAAGTAAAGTAAGTGTCCAAAACAAAAAAAGAATGGTAAATGCACTTGAAAAAACAGACATAAAGTTTACCATTAGAGCGACCTTTTCAGGAGATAAAGCAAACATAGCGAAAAAAGCTCCCAACATTTGAAAAAGAGGTGCCCCTGGAGGGTGACCAACCTGAAGTTTAGCAGAGGTTGCAATATATTCACCTGCATCCCAAAAACTGGCAGTAGGTTCTACAGTTAAACCATAGGTTAATAAGGCAACTAAAAATATAACCCAGCCAAAATAGCGATTCCAAACTTTAAAAGTGTTCACTTACAATTAAATTATGAATCACGAATTTATGAATTATAAGAAAACTACACTATTTAGTCTTGAATTGTTTAAGAGATTTTAAACAGATTTATTTGGCATAAAAAAAGTTTAATATAAATTTGCAAAACATCAATAATGGCCTATGGTGTAACTGGTAACACGTCTGATTTTGGTTCAGAAGAGTCTAGGTTCGAGCCCTAGTAGGCCAACTAAAACCCTCAGAGTTACTTAGGTTTTTTTTTGAAATCCCTCAAATGAGATTATATTTCTTTTTTTCCACTTTATTTACCTAAATTAATTGTTTAAAATTTAGGTAAGAATGAAGTTTTCGTATCAGTATACCACTATTTTGGGAGAAGTGGGATTTGTCAACTCAGGTATTCACTTTATCGGTATTGGTGTTCAATTTTAGGCAATATTTGAAGTTTTAAATGGAAATTTATCCCTTTAGACTTGCAAGTAAATACTCGCTATTCATTCTTGCCACATTTTCGAGTGAAATACCTTTTGGACATTCAACTTCACAAGCACCAGTATTTGTGCAATTACCAAAGCCCTCTTCATCCATTTGCTTAACCATGTTAAGTACTCGATCTGAAGCCTCAACTTTCCCCTGAGGCAAAAGAGCATATTGTGATACCTTAGCTGAAACAAAAAGCATAGCGGAAGCATTTTTACAACTTGCCACACACGCACCACATCCAATACAAGTAGCAGCGTCAAATGCCTTGTCTGCATCATGTTTTTCGATGGGGATTGCATTAGCATCTTGGGTGTTACCAGAGGTATTCACGCTTACAAAACCTCCTGCCTGTTGAATTCTATCAAAAGCTGATCTGTCAATAGCCAAATCCTTTATGACTGGGAAAGCATTTGCTCTAAATGGTTCAATTACAATTGTGTCACCATTTTTGAACTTACGCATATGAAGTTGACAAGTAGTCACAAGACGGTCTGGTCCGTGCGCCTCACCATTTATAAACATGGAACACATTCCACATATCCCCTCTCTACAATCATGGTCAAAAGCAACGGGATCTTCTCCCCTTGCTATTAATTGCTCGTTATGCATGTCCATCATTTCAAGGAAAGACATGTCTGGGGACACGTCATTGATATCATATTTGACTATCTTTCCGTCTGCATCCGCATTGGCTTGTCGCCATATTTTCAGTGTAAGATTCATTTTTTATTTATAAGATCTTGTTTTGACTTCAATGTCTTCGAATTTAAGTTCCTCTCGGTGTAATCTTGCTTTTGAGGGTTCTCCTGTATATTCCCATGCAGAGGTGAAAGTAAAGTTTTTATCATCCCTGAGTGCTTCTCCCTCAGGAGTTTGAGACTCTTCTCTGAAGTGCCCACCACAAGATTCAGTTCTTTCTAAAGCATCTTTAGCAAATAACTCTCCCAACTCCATAAAATCGCCCACCCTGGCTGCTTTAGCAAGTTGCTCATTAAATTCAGATGAAGTTCCCGGTACGTTTACATTTTTATAAAAATCGTCTCTTAATTCCTTAATTTCAGCAATAGCCTCTTTTAATCCTTTTGCATTTCTTGACATCCCACATTTATTCCACATTATTTTACCCAATTTTTTGTGGTAGTAATCTACTGATTTAGTTCCATTACTATTTATTAATTGTTCAATCTGATTTCTTACCCCATCCTCAGCAGCTTTAAATTCAGGTGTATCAGTAGAAATTGGTCCAGTTCTAATATCATTAGACAAAAAATCCCCGATTGTATATGGTAAGACAAAATATCCATCTGCCAAACCTTGCATTAAGGCTGATGCTCCAAGTCTATTAGCACCGTGATCTGAAAAATTCGCTTCCCCGATTGCATAACAACCAGGAATAGTTGTCATTAGATTATAGTCAACCCAAACACCACCCATTGTGTAATGCACTGCAGGGTATATCATCATTGGTGTTTCATATGGATCTTGATCAACTATTTTTTCATACATCTGAAAAAGGTTTCCATATTTTGATCTAACTACTTCCTGACCAAGTTTTTTAACTAACTTTAAATCATTATCATCTTTACCTCTTACTATTGCTTGTTCTTTTCCATATCTTATAATTGCAGCAGCAAAATCTAAATATACAGCCTCACCAGTCTTGTTGACACCAAAACCCGCGTCACAACGTTCCTTAGCAGCACGTGATGCGACATCACGAGGTACTAAATTTCCAAATGCTGGGTATCTTCGTTCTAGATAATAATCTCTATCTTCTTCAGATAATTCTGTAGGTTTTAATTTTCCATTTCTAATCAATTCAGCATCTTCTAATTTTTTGGGAACCCAAATTCTTCCGTCATTTCTGAGGGTTTCAGACATAAGTGTTAATTTAGATTGGTGCTCTCCAGACACAGGAATACATGTAGGATGAATTTGGGTATAGCAGGGGTTAGCAAAATAAGCGCCTCGCCTATGGATTTTCCATGATGCTGATACATTACTTCCCATTGCATTAGTTGATAAAAAGAAAACATTTCCATAACCACCTGAGGCAATTACAACCGCATGCGCACCGTGTCTCTCTATCTTACCATTAACCAAATTTCTTGTTATAATTCCTCGGGCTTTTCCGTTAATAACAACTAAATCCATCATTTCATGACGATTATACATCTTGATTTTACCACGACCAATTTGTCGATTCATAGCCGAATATGCACCTAAAAGTAATTGTTGGCCAGTTTGACCCTTTGCATAAAATGTCCTCGATACTAAAACTCCTCCAAAGGACCTATTATCCAGTAATCCACCATAATCTCGAGCAAAAGGTACTCCCTGAGCCACACATTGATCGATTATATTTGTGGAAACTTCGGCTAACCTATAAACATTTGCCTCTCGAGAGCGATAGTCTCCTCCCTTAATTGTGTCATAAAAAAGTCGGTATGTAGAGTCTCCGTCTCCTTGATAATTTTTGGCAGCATTAATTCCGCCTTGAGCGGCAATGGAGTGTGCTCTTCTTGGAGAGTCTTGAAAACAAAAAGTTTTAACATTATATCCTAATTCTGCAAGAGTTGCAGAGGCAGAAGCCCCAGCTAATCCTGTTCCAACAACAATTATATCAATCAAACGCTTGTTAGCAGGGCTAACCAATTGAATATTACTTTTATGATTTGTCCATTTTTCAGAAAGAGGTCCCTCAGGAATTTTTGAGTCCATTTTGGAAAAAAATTCCTTTGATTTTCTAGATGGATTCTTTTTTTTATCCAATAACTCTTTTTCCCATTTAGCTGCAATCTTAACAGCATTATTCTTCAGCTTATCATTTTTCAAGATTTGATCTTGAGTTTTAGGATTTGTAATCAAATGATTTGGTAGGGTCTTAATGAGTCTTATTGCCTTTCTTTTTCCATTACTGTAGGAATAGCCACCAAAATAGTTTAATCTAATAGAAGTTGTTCCATTAGAATTTTCTCTGAACCTTACTTTAACTTTATTATTTTTCATAAATATAAACTGGCATCAAAGGTACACAATAAATTCAAGGTACACAATTAATGAAAAATAAATTTAATTGATGTCTTAAGCTAAATTAATAATAGTTTAAATGATGGAATAAAGCAATAAATATGAATCCAGATGGAATTATAATAGCGAAAGCAAAAGTTAAAAACTTAATCCCTTTGGTATATTTATTGTTTAATCCGACTGATTGAAAAGACGAGTAAAACCCATGAAATAGATGTAATCCCAAAAAAATAAAAGACAAAGAATACAAGCACACTCTTATTGGGCTATGAAATTTATGAACAAGCTCAGAATAATATCTATTTGGGTCACTTGGTAAAAATTTAATATACTTATAGTTTATTTCAGGAACCCAAAAGTCGTAAAAATGCAATCCTAAAAAAGATAATACAACAATCCCAGATATAATCATATTTCGAGAAACCCAACTTGAATTTGAATTTCCTTTGAAAGCTACATAACTTTGTTTTCTTGAATTTGTATTTTTTATTTGTAGTACAAACCCCATAACAAAATGAAAAACTACCCCAAAAATTAAAATTGGCTGTAATAAAAACTGAACCAGAGGATTATTACCCATAAAATGAGAAAGCATATTAAAGATTTTTTCACTAAAAACAGAAGTAATATTTATAGTGAAATGCTGTGCAAGAAAGAGTATTAGAAAAAGACCCGAAAGTGCCATAGCAACTTTCCTAGCTATCGAAGTTTTAATCATTTAAATTATTTGTTGCTACAAAATTACTTGATTAAGGTTTAATAGAAAAAACTATAACCCAGTATTTTTCTAGCCACTTCAAATTGATTGTTTATAATTGGTTAGAGTTTTAATAAATTTTCTAAATTGATAAATCTATTTTAACTAAAATTAAGTATGCGTTATATTCCTCTAACTTCTAATTTTTATTCAAATAATAGGGCAAATTTTATTGATTCTATTTCAAAAGGAGGTATAGCAGTTTTTAATTCAAATGATATTTACCCTATAAGTGCTGATAGCACAATGCCCTTCGAACAACACAGGGATATTTTTTATCTTACTGGAATTGATCAGGAGGAAACTATCCTCTTATTATTCCCTGATGCAAAAAATACTAATCATAGAGAAATATTATTTGTAAAAAAAACAAATAATCATATCAAAGTTTGGGAAGGTGAAAAACTATCAATGAAAAAGGCTACCAATATATCAGGAATAAAAACAGTTTTATGGACAGATGATTTTAAAAAATTATTTACAAAGCTATTAAAAGAGGCTAAAGCCATCTATATTAACACTAACGAACATTATCGAGCAAATATAGAAACTCAGACTAGGGAAGATCGATTTATTGAGTGGTCAAAATTAAACTTCCCTAATCACCCCCTGAAAAAAAGTAACTTTATTTTGCAAAATCTAAGATCTATTAAGCATAATGAAGAAATTTCACAGATTAAGAAAGCTATTGATATCAGCGAGAAAGGATTTAGAAGAGTTTTGAGTTTTGTTAAACCTGGAGTTTGGGAATACGAAATTGAGGCAGAATTTTCTTTCATTTTTATTAAGAATTGTTCGAAAGGTTTTGCTTATTCCCCCATAATTGCCTCTGGTTACAACAACAACACTTTACACTACACACAAAATAATTCAAAATGCCAGTCGGGTGATTTAATCCTCATGGATGTAGGTGCAGAATATGGAAATTATTCAAGTGATATCACCAGAACCATTCCAGTATCTGGCAGATTCAATTCTCGTCAAAGGGCTGTTTATGATGTCGTTTTAAAAATATTAGAAGAATCTATGCAGCTTTTAACCCCGGGAACACTAATAAAGGAATATAATATGGAAGTGGGTAAATTAGTGACCTCTGCATTAATTGATCTTGGTTTACTAGATAAAAACGATTCAATGCTAATGGACCTGAAAAATCCAGCTTATAAAAAATATTTTATGCACGGGATCTCCCATCATTTAGGACTAGATACTCATGACTATGGATTGATTGAGGAACCCATTCAGCCAAACATGGTTTTAACAGTAGAGCCAGGTATTTATATTCCCGAGGAAGGTTTTGGAATAAGAATAGAGGACGATGTCGTAGTACAGAAAAAGGGTGTTCCTTTTAATTTATCGAAAAGCATACCAAAAGACCCTGACGAAATTGAATATTTGATGTCGGTTAAACCATGATTTTTTAAAAAAATAATTAAAGAAAGTAATTAATTTCTTTTCGCTTTGGCTACCTTATAAAAATTGATATTATTATATTTAAAATTAAACTCGTCAATTAATTTATTACCATATTTTTTTGACCAATCCAAATGAAATGATAAATTAAATTTCTCAGGTGGTTTAATTGTAAATTCAATGTTATAGAAATTATCAATATCCCCTGGTAAAGAAATATTTCTCGCATAGTGAAAGTTGTCATTTAAGTTAATATGAGGAATAAGGTCAACCAAGATATTTCTCTGAGTTTTACGATTTGTAATTTTTGCCTTTACAATTAAATAGGGAATAAATCCACCTGCTGGAGAACCCTTTGGGCGGTTTGAATTATCCCAATTAATTCTGGCCTCAATATGTAAATCTGTATTATCTACTTCAAGATTTAATTTTGGCGGATATATTTTATCCTTAATTGCTCCCTCGAAGACTACTGAAATTCCTGGCTTTAATTTCTCCTCACCAATTACTAACTCTTGAGAATAAATATTTTTAAAAAGTAATATTGAAAAAAACAAAAAATAATTTACTTGAATTTTCATAATAATATTGAGTTTAAAATTTTAAAAAATTGAAATATTAATTAAAATATGAATCTTAACGGGCTCTTTTAAGAGTCAAAGTATTCTGAACTTAAAATTTCAATATCAGACAATAACCGACTAATCTCCTCCAAATTTGTACCATCATAAAACCCTCTAATCCTCTTATCTGGATCAACTAAAATAAAATTCTCGGTATGAATCATATCGAAAGTACCTCCATCTCCATCTCCCTTGGCTGCTAAATATGATTTTCTAGCAAGTCTATAAATTTCCTTTTTCTCACCTGTAACTAGGTGCCACTTTTTATCATTTACACCCTTTTCTTCTGCATATTTTTTCAATTTAGCAACAGAGTCAATTTTTGGCATAACAGTATGAGAAATCAATAAAATATTAGGGTTATTTTCTATTTCCTTTTGAATTTTTAACATGTTATTTGTCATGGAAATACATATGTTTGGGCAGGTAGTAAAGAAAAAATCAGCTATATATATTTTCCCCTTAAAATCTTGTTGAGTTATAGTTTTTCCATTTTGATTAACTAATTCAAAATCAGCTATACGATGAAATTTTTTAACATGTTGTATGGTACTATCTACCAATTCATAATTTACAATAGCAGGTTGAAAAACAGGAAGAGTTTTGGTTGGAACTAGAGCGTTGTAGAAAAGTAACAGTATGATTAACGATATTAGTCCAAATACAATAAAAAAGCGTTTATATTTTAAAAATATATTCATTATCTACAAAGATAATGCATAAAAAAATTTAATAATTCATATATATTGTTTTTAGTTTATTTTACAAAGGAAGTCTATTAAAAATTGGTATTTTTGCTGTCCAAAATTAATTACTTTTATGGAACCCTTTTTGATGAAAGGCATTCAATTGCTTTTAAGTTTATCTCTTTTGATTATTTTACATGAACTTGGACATTTTATCCCTGCTAGGATATTTAAAACAAGAGTAGAAAAATTCTATTTATTCTTTGATGTAAAATTTTCATTATTTAAAAAGAAAATTGGGGAAACGGTATACGGAATTGGTTGGTTACCATTAGGAGGTTATGTTAAAATCTCGGGGATGATCGATGAAAGCATGGATACCAAGCAAATGCAGGAACCGCCTAAGGAATGGGAATTTAGAAGTAAGCCTGCATGGCAAAGATTAATTATAATGTTAGGAGGCGTTACTGTAAATCTAATTTTGGGATTTTTAATCTATATAATGATATTATTTGTTTGGGGGAAAAATATACTTCCAAATAGTTCTCTCCCCATGGGATTGGGAGTTACTCCTTTGGCTGAGAAAGTTGGTTTTGAAGAAGGTGATCAAATAATTTTAGTAGATGGTAAGAAGTTAGACATTGCCCTAGATATTAACAAATTACTTCTTATTAGAGGTGTAAAAAAAGTTGAAGTTGAAAGAGCTAATGGACGACAAGAAATAATACAAATCCCTGAAGATATTGGTAATAGAATGTTTGAGTCTGGCGAATTAAGTATTTTATATCCAAGATCTCCCGCCATTGTAGATAGTGTTTTAACTGACAGACCTGCTAACCAAGCAGGAATTAAAAGTGGAGATAAAATAATTTCCGCAAACGGCGTAAAAATTGACGACTGGAAGGATCTAAGTAATTTCAACACTGATAACGCTAATCAAATTGTTAATTATGTTGTTGTTCGTAATGAATCAATTGACACACTTAACATGAGGCTTGATGATAAAGGGAAAATGGGAGTGATGCCCAAAAATATAATTAAATTAGATCAGATTCAATTGTCGTTGAGTGAGAGTATTATAGAGGGTTTTAGCTATGGATATTGGACTTTGTATGATTATGTAGCACAATTCAAATACGTTTTTACAAAAAAAGGAGCTTCTCAACTTGGAGGTTTCGGTGCCATTGGAAGCCTTTTTCCAGATACCTGGAATTGGAAAGGGTTTTGGGCAAGTACGGCTTTCATATCAATAATATTGGCTTTTATGAACTTGTTACCTATTCCTGCTTTAGATGGAGGACATGTTATGTTTTTGATTTATGAGATAGTATCAGGAAGAAAACCCAACGATAAGTTTATGGAATATGCACAAATGGCTGGATTCTTTTTGCTTTTGGCTCTAGTTATTTATGCTAATGGTAATGACTTATTTAGATTTTTCTCATAATAGGAAATCTTTAAATCAGCATATAATTTCACACAAAAGAATCTCTAATTATCATTAATATATAACTTTCTAAGAATTTAATTTTCTTAATCAAAATTTTATTGAATTCGATATTTACTATATTTAAGGAAAATTTATCAATAATGTTAAAAAAGTTTTTAGCTATAGCGATCCTAAATTTTATTTTAATTCAATCGATATCTAGTCAAGAGATAGTCAAAATTGAAGATTTTATTGTTGAGCATACTGGATTTGAGGAAAATGAAGTTGGAGAAATTACCCCAATCAATATAAAAGAGATTAATAAAAAAATTAGATTTTTTGTAGAAGAAAAGTACCCAGAAATAGTTGAATATACTAGGAACATTATATGGGATTCTTATACAACTTTTTTAAGTCCCTCTGACCGGTATCATTATCACACATTTATTGCCCAAGTAAAAGTTAATGATATAGATCGTCTAAAATATGTTGAAGTATATTATAATCCATTCAACAAAGAGGTTCTAGGTGATTATGAGTGGATAGAAGAGGACGAAGAGTTCTATCTTTCTGCTGATTTGGAAGAGGATCAGAATAAGAAACCCGATTTAATTGATCTAGGAATTGCTAACCTAGAACAAAAAGCAACCTTAGACGACTTCATATCAGAACACCAAGGTTTTTTAGATGTAATGGAAAGCAAAAACCTTAAAGAAGGTGAAATTATTCCTCTTAATGTAGTTGAGATAAATAAAACTATTAGATCTTTTGTTAAGAGTAATTATAACAATGTAGAATATACACGAAATATAATATGGGATTCTTACACCACTTTTTTAAGTCCCTTTGATAAATATCACAATCATGTATTTGTTGCTCAAGTAAAAGTAAAGGATATTAAAAGGCTTAAGTATTTAGAAATTTTTTATAATCCAATTACAAAAAAAGCGACCAGTGATTTTTCTTGGATAGAATCGGATGAAGAGTTCTTCAGAGTAAATAAATCAGAAGAGTAATTTAAATACCTCTTCAAGGTTTAGTTAATATCAAAAATTTCATTATGAAAAAATCTGATTATTTCATTTTAACTTCAGCATTTATCAGCTTCCTTTTTTCAGTATATCTGTGGTTTAATGGACATCAACAAGAGGGGCTTTATGTTGGCATTTGGGTCCCCTCTATTCTTGCTGCGGGTGCATACATCAAACAAATTTATAAGTAATGAGCTTGTCTGGAATTTTTATAGTTGGACTAATTGTCTTCATGTTATTTCTTATTGGTGTTTTATTTAATTCAAAAGAAACTAAAAGAGATAATCCCAACCGATTTGAAACAGATACTCTTGATTATGATGGCTCTGGGAATTATGGAAGAATTCCAAATAAAAAACCAAAAAATAGAGCTAATTAATTTACTATATCATAATTTGAATAATTTAGATTGACTTACATTAAACTAAAAAATATTTATTGATAAATGAAAACAAAATTAACCCTTACAATAATTGGTACTCTTCAGGTATTACAAGCTATACTTTACAGTGCTTTTGCTAAACCTGCTATTGAAATGATGTTTAATATTGGGGAAGAGGCTACCCAGTTAGCTTTAATGTTTCAATACGCTATTTCACCTGCTTTTTTAATGATTGGCCTTATGTTGCTTTTTAGCAGAAATACTGGAGTTGAAAATGCTAAAAAACTTTTATTAGCTATCATAATTGCATACATCCCCCTTTTTATAGCCTTTTATTGTATGTCCGTTTCCCCTATGACTAATATGGGTATTCAAGACTTTGCAGTGGACATTATTATGTTTGGTTTGGCAGTATACACTTATTTCAAACCAAAAGACTGAGTTAAATTTATTACAAAATAGAAGTTGATAGTTTTCCAGTACTATCAGAGAAACTCTCAGTTTTTATATCAATTTTATTAAGCATGCTCACAAAAAGATTAGATAATCTTTCATCTTTTTCATCAAACTTTTTAAATAACCCATGTTCTACCCCTAAATTCGAGCCACCCGCTAAGATAAGAGGGCAATTTCTAGCATTGTGATTTGTGCTTTGAGAACTTCCATAAAGTATTAATGTATTATCAAGCAATGAACCGTGAATGTCCTTTGTTTTTTTCATTTTATCGATGAAATAAGAAAATTGTTGAGCATACCATCTGTCTAAACGTCCCCATTCTTCCCAATGACCTGTTGTTTTATCATGAGAAATAGTATGATGTCCTTTGAGTCCTAAAGCAATTTTTGGAAAATTGTCACCAAAGCCCATACCATCTTCACGAGCCATCATATATGATATTACCCTAGTGGCATCAGTTTGAAATCCAAGGACAATTATATCTAACATAGATCGAACATAGTCTTTAGGGGCAGTGGTTGGATCTAAGTCAAGATTAATTAAGCTTGAATCGAAATCTCTCATTGGTACCTCTAACCACTTCTCATTTCTGTTCAACTGTTTTTCAACCTCATTTAGTGATGATAAATACTCATCCAATTTGACCTTATCGTTTGATCCTAGACGATTTTTTAGACTTCTACTATCCTCTAGAACAAGATCAACAATCTTCTTACCCTGATTAATACTTTTTCTTCTTTCTTTAGTTGTTGAGTTTCCATTTGGAGAAAAATAACGCTCAAAAATTTCCCTCAAACGATGTTCTGAGGGAATAGGTTTTCCTGAGGAATTGAATGAGAGAGTAGATGTTCTTGATTTGTAACCTACACCACCATCAGTAGATAGAGTAAGAGATGGAAAACGGGTATATTTACTTAATTCCATGGCGGCAACCTGATCAACTGAGATGCTATTTTTATATACACCCCGTAAATCACCACCAGTAAGAAAAGAATCACCGGCCATATGACCTAATACATTCCGACTAAACGGATGGCTTAACCCCCCAAGAATTGACATATCACTTCGATGCGGAGACAACGGTGAGAGAGACTTAGTCAATTTATATTTATTCCCCTCAACTTTTGGAAACCAACTCCAATCTTTGTGATAGGTGCTTTCTTCAGGAGGAAGTCCAACACCATTAGGAAAATATAAAAAACAAAGTCGTTTTGGAGTTAAAGGCTCTGTAAATCTCGAAACAGTGGTCATTGCCATTCCTTCAAGGTATGGTAGCATACAGGTTACTCCAAGTCCCCTGAGAAAGGTCCTTCGGTCAATATGCCAAGATTTTTTACTCATCCACCAACTAATTTATTAAACCAACTTTCTTCTTTTTTGTAAAAAGAGGGACTCAAAACTATTTGTTCGATTATCGTTCTAAACCTATAATCATTGTCCTTAACTTCTTCTACAATATTATTAATTTCTTTTTCATCTGCAAAATTAACATCTCGGCCTAATGCATAAGCAAATAAATTTTTTACCAATGACTTTGTGAAATTGTCCTTTTTTAAATCTAAAATATAGTCCTTAATTCCTTCTATCCCGTCTACCTCAGTTCCATCTGGCAACTTTGATTTTGTATCAATGATTTTTTCGTTAAATTTTAATTGAAATCTCCCAACAGCATCATAATTCTCAAACACAACCCCAAAAGGGTCTATTTTACTATGACAATCCATACATGAAACTTTATTTCTATGTAAAAAAAGTTGTTCTTTTAGAGATAAATTCTCAAAGCCAGGTGTATCTGGATCAATTTCGGGAACATTTGGTGGTGGTGGTGGCGGGTGTTCACCAAGTATTTTTTCTTTTAACCAAACAGCTCTTTTGATAGTGTGAGCCTGAACACCATCTGAATGACCGCTTAGAAACGATCCTTGTGAAAGCAATCCACCTCTTTTATATCTTTCAGATAGTTTTACAGGCCTGAATTTGTTCCCCTTAACTCCATTAATTCCATAAAACTCAGCTAGATTTTGATTAAGCATAGCAAAATCTGAATCAATAAAATTCATGATACTCAAGTCATTCTTTAGTACATATTGAACAAAGCTATATGTTTCGTTCAACATGTCCTCCTTAACAAATCGAGTAAAATCTTCATACCTTTCAACATCAATATCCATAGTTTTATATCTATCCAAACGAAGCCATTCATCTGCAAAAGTTTTTACCAATTGCTCGATTTTAGGACTATTAATCATTCGATCAATTTGATCAGGTAATTTTTTATATAATCTACCTTGATTAGCAAGTGAAGATAAAGTCTTATCTGGTGGAGAATTCCAAAGAAAATATGAAAGTCGCGATGCCAAGAAATGTTGATTACTAGTTTCCTCTAACTCTTGATTTTTGGTTTCAAATAGATATATGAAATTTGGAGAACAAAGC
>Ga0160422_10000627_pt1 | contig 21557 bp, 23 predicted proteins | sample Fk160mmetaG_FD_108192 | JGI IMG/M metagenome (GOLD analysis project Ga0160422, IMG submission 108192) | Marine microbial communities from the Central Pacific Ocean - Fk160115 60m metaG | ecosystem: Environmental > Aquatic > Marine > Oceanic > Photic zone | place: The Central Pacific Ocean...
AAGTATTTTAATTGAGAACGTTTGTGAAGGCGGTATTATCATAATACCTTTAAATTTTATATCTTCTATAAGAAAATCCGATATAACACTAAGAGAAAAGTTTTTAAAAATATATTCTATCCACACCATAAATATATTTGAAGAATCGGTATTTGAAGATACAAGTTATTCTGTATGTAGTTTATATTTTACAAAAAAAACATCTACCGTTGATGACGACATTAACGTATTTATTTATCCTTCAAATACAACAATGAAAATAACCTTGAATTGTGAAAATAATTTTACAATAGGAGGTGAAATTTACAACCTTCCACAAAATCCTGATTATAAAATTCAAAGGGCTACAAGTAAAACAAAAGATAACATAACCAATATTTTAGTTAAATGTATTGATGATAGTTCTATTAGTAAATTAGGCTTTAATATTGTTAATGATGAAGAACGATTTATAGACGATACACCTAAATTCTCCGCACGTAGCTATGCAACACTAGTTATAAATAAAGAACTAACTCTAGAACAACAAAAAAAATTAGTAAAAAAAATGAATGATTTTCTAGATGAACAAAGAAACAAATACAATTCTCTCTTTTTGACAAATTACAGGGAAAGCAATAGCATAGCCAGAAAGCGCATCTCTTTTGATTTGGCTTTTAAAATTTGTAATTACACGCTCTCACTTGAGTAGTATCTCTCGATGATGTATTCCTGGAACTCGCGATGATTGAACACAAGAATGTTCTCGACCTGGTCATATTTTTCCTTTATCCTTGCAAATTTTTCCTCAAGGTTGGTATCAATAAGAAGAACCAGAAACTCTTGTGTTTCCGCCGATTTGTAAGTTTTCCACCACTCCGCAACAGTATCTATTTCTTCAAACACGTTGTCTTGATGTCCTCCACTTCCAAAAGCTACCTTCGCCGATATGTATCCAGTCATCTTACCCTGAATCGAACCATCGAACGATTTAAGGCAGCAATCTTTTTTAATTTTCTGGGTTTTCATCTCTTGTTGTGTTATAATTTTTCCATCCTTGGTAGGACGAAGCGCCGTTGCAGAAAGGTTCTTGATGTTCACGCCGCACTTTTCACTTGTCATTCCACATACTTCAAGCTGGACATACTCGTCCTTGCTACCCTGCCTCGAAGCACATTTCGACAAAAGGCGGGCAGACATTTTGCAAAACATATCATCCTTCTGAGCATGTGCCCAAAACGCTTCAAAAGTCCACTCCTCCTCCGTAAGCATTCTCTCTAGCTCTTTCGTATTTATGTTTTTGTAAAAATTATCTTTCTCGTTGTTTTTAATGCTGTTGTAGACGATAGTATTGTTCTGTTGCTGTCGTGTAGAGCGAATATCTTGAAAGTTCAAAATGTTCGCACAAGGCTTATTCGTATGAGGCTGCAGCGACGCGTCCATTGCTTGTTGTACTTGAACTTCTTCTAACGCATCACCTAAACCAATGCTATCACCACCACTAGCGGTAGCAGGGACGGTAAGAATGTTCTCAGCTAACATATGGATGCTATCACCACCACTGGCGACGACGGGAACGGTAAGAGGGGTTTCAGCATTTAATGCCATGGTTGAATCTTCTGTTTCTATCGTTATCTGCAAAAAGAATGTCAATTTTTTTTTTTACACAGTCATTTCTGACTTAACTATAAAATCAAGTGTTTTATTTTAAAATATAAAATTGAAGTTTATTTAAATATATAAATAGTAATATTATTATGAATCCCCAACCAAACCAAGTTAAATTTATAGACCTATTTTGTGGAATTGGATCATTTCATTATTCATTTGAAAAGTTAGGATTTAAATGTGTTATGGCTTCTGATATTTATAAACCCGCAAAAGAAAATTATAAAAAAAATTACAATATGGATGTTTTAGATGATATTTGTGATATTGACCCATCCACTATTGAACCATATGATATATTATGTGCTGGATTCCCTTGTCAACCATTCTCACAGGCAGGACAACATAAAGGGTTTGATGATGATAGAGGAACTATGTTCTCACAGGTAATGAGATTTGTAAAAACAAATACGCCAAGAATTGTAATATTAGAAAATGTCCAAGGTCTTTTGAATCATGATAGCGGAAAAAGTTTTGCAAAAATTAAAAATGAATTACAAACCGAAGGATACAACATTGTTTTCAAAGTGTTAAAATGTAGCGACTATGGTATCCCACAAATGAGAAAAAGATTATTTATAGTTGGATTTAAAGATATTAATGTCAATGATATGGATAATTTCTTTGAACTTAGTGAGTATGAAAAAAATACTACTATGAAAGAATATCTTGGAAAAAATTTTGTAAAAGATACTGCTTATACTTTAAGATGTGGTGGTAAAAATTCACCTATTGATGATAGACATAACTGGGATGGATACTGGGTAGATAATAAAGAATATAGACTGACTATTGAAGACGGCTTAAAATTACAGGGGTTTAATAATTATGATTTTATAGGAAAGAAAAATGAAAAATGGAAGATGCTTGGTAATACTATTCCAACTATATTCACTGAAATTATTGGAAAACAAATTATTAAACACACTTTAATCCATTCTAATATGTAATGCAGTTTTAAGTTTAATCTTATTATCAGGATTATTTTTACCATTATCAGTTGTTTCATATATCCAAGGTTTCATGATATCGTACTTTTTTTGATATTTTATATTAACCATACATTTTTTTTCTATTTGGTCTTTAAATTTAATTCCACCTAAATTTTTGCGAGATATTAGAGCAATATTAAATAAGTTCCAGTTATCAATAATATATTTGATTTGATGTTGTTTGTTAATTAAACTAATATACTTAATATCTAGGTCTTCAATAATTAATAAACTATCCGCCATTTGTTTAGAAATATTATTACCAGAACCTTTAAACATAAAATACCATATTAATTCAGATAATACTTTTTTATCTTCACTAGTAAAATTATGTAATTTCTCAAATTTAATTTCTTCAGGTAATCCTTCATTTCGTAAATCAATGTACTTTTTAACTATTTTATCTATATGTGATAATAAATAATTTAAATCCCCCCCTAATTGGAATACTGGTTGATCTCTTCGTTGATGATTCATAACAGATGGAACTCCTCCATTTTTATATTTTATTGAAGGATAAATTAGTCGTCCTGTTTTATTAAATTTAATAATACAATCTGCTTTAAACATCCCTTTTGCCTTTTTAATTTTATTAATATTATTTATAATAGTATTAGTATTTACATCAATTAATGTTATACCTTTTTCTGCTTCTTGTCCAAATATATTAATTAATTTATCATATTGTTTTATATAATTCCAATAATATAAATTTACTAATAACATTTTTTCTTCTTTATCACCTTTATTTTTAATATGTGAAATTTCATTTATTATTTTTTTATAGTTTTCACATATATCACTATTGTTAAGTTTACATTTACATTTTTCACCTTTCGATAACTTCGCACCACAACATTTTAATACTAATTTTTTTTTTTTTTTAGGTTGTTCATAAGACATCGTCTGTTCTTTAAGTCTAAAAATATAAAATCAAAAATATAAAGAAACTAGTTCAATTTTTATCCTATACAAAAATAATTTTCCAGCAATGCTCTAAAACATAACCATTTCTATTATCTGTTAGCAACCATTCTCGCAATTTTATATAAAAATCACGAGTTCTACTTTGAATCATATCTTTATGACAAATAAAAAATGCACATGTTTCTGTTTTATACACTTTCGGCAAGTTTACATTATTATGTTCGCAAAATTTAAATATAGCATCAGTAGGAGGTGCGTTCACCCCTACACCTGCTGGTAATTTAGTTCTACCATTACGAATTCTTCGTATAAGTGGCCCCACCCCTGGCCTCCAAGTTACAGGAAATAAGAAAAATTTTTCATTTTTTTCCATTATTTCTTGACATTTTTCAATAAATATTTTATTATCTACTATATGATTATTTACATCATCTTGTATAAATAAACTATATTCTGTTAAATTATCGTAATTATCTATAATATAAGATAAATATGTTTCACTTTCTCTACCTATATTTTTTAATGGTAAAACACTAATTAGATCACTAGTAGAAGATACTGATGCTCTAGATTTATTATAAAGATATACATGATATTTATATTTAAAACTATTCATATCATTTACAAATTTTTCCCAAGATTTATTTCTATAGTAAGATACAATTACATTTAATATCATTATATTAAAACTAATATTTTTTTATTATATTAAACTTACTTTAATGCTAAACAGTATATTATATAGATATGGTGTTTATTGCTCCAGAAAATGAAAATGCAGAAAATTTCGATGACTATAAAATATATTTTTCCCATTTTTCATTTGAATTAAGTATCTGGCAAAAATATGCACTTAGAGCTATAGTTGATAAAAAACACGTGTTAGTTACCGCCCCGACTGGTTCTGGTAAAACATTGCCCGCCGAATTTGCGATTGATTATTTTGTAAAAAATGGAAAAAAAGTTATTTATACTGCACCTATAAAGGCATTATCTAACCAAAAATATTTTGAATTTAAAGAAAAGTATCCAAATATTAGCCTGGGTATCTTAACTGGTGATATTAAAGATAATCCAGATGCAGATGTATTAATTATGACTACTGAAATTCTAAGAAATAATTTATATCAAAGAGAATTAGTTAATAAACAAATATCTTTTCCAGGATCTTTAGATTTTAATGTTAATATCGAAGAGGATGTAGGTGCTATTGTTTTTGATGAGGTTCATTATATAAATGACCCTGAACGAGGGACTGTCTGGGAGGAGTGCTTTATGATGAGTCCCGCAAATGTACAATTTATTATGCTTTCTGCGACTATTGATAAGCCTGAAAAATTTGCAGAATGGGTCGAAAATATAAAAAAACAAAAAGAAGTTGTTTTAACACCTTGTTCTGTAAGAGCTGTACCACTAGAACATCATTTATGGATATCTGCAAATGATAGTGATATTAAAAGAATACAAGACCAAAAAATGAAAGCTTTTATTCAAGAACATATAAATAAACCTATTTTAATTAAAAAGGGTAAAGAAGATTTTTTACAGGTATCATACAGTAAAGTTAAAAAAATTAAAACATTTATGGAAAAAAACAAAATAAATGTAAAAAGGTCCGCTGTAATAAATAATGTAGCAAGATATTTAAAAAAGAACTCTTTACTACCCGCGATATGTTTTATTTATTCAAGAAAAAACGTAGAAGTATATGCAAGTGAAATTACATCAAATCTTCACATCGACCCTAAAAATGTACAAATAATTAAAAAAGAATGTGAAAAAATATTGATGAAATTACCTAACTATAAGGAGTTTATACAACTACCAGAATTTACCTTTATGGTTAAACTTCTAGAAAAAGGTGTAGCTATTCATCATTCAGGTATTATACCAATACTAAGAGAAATGGTTGAAATTTTATTTTCAAAGGGATTTATACAATTATTGTTTGCTACAGAAACCTTTTCAGTAGGACTAAACATGCCAACAAAGGTTGTTATATTTACAGATGTTAATAAATTTGATGGAACTGGTAGAAGATATTTACATTCACATGAATATACTCAACAAGCAGGACGAGCTGGAAGACGAGGTTTTGATACAAAAGGAATTGTTATACATTTAAGTAATCTATTTGATGCACCACCTGCTATAGAATATCAAAAAATATTAAGTAATACACCAGACCGTCTAATCTCTAGATTTAAAATGTCTTACGGATTTTTATTAAATTTAATACCTATTTATCAAGAAGAAGTTATGAATTATACCGCAAGCAGCATGATTATTAATGATATATCAAATGAAATAAAACAACAATTAGTTGTTATTAAAGATGCTGAAAAACATAAACTAGAGGGAGATCTTATTATTAACGCATTGGATACCAGTGAATGTATTGTTAATGAATATATTGAATTTAAAAAATCATTAGAAATGGCAAATAATAAAGCAAAAAAGAAAATTTTAAAAGAAATTAAAATTATCGAAAAAACATATCCAAATATCGAAAAGGATGTTATAACTATTGAAAATCATCGCCACTTATGTAAACATTTATTTACCTTAAAAGATGATATGAATCAAACTAAAAACTATATATCAGATAAAATAAACATTATGAGAAATTATTTACTAGACTATAATTATTTAATTAGAATACCCGAAACAAACCTAATTGGTCTAAGTACTGATGGAATGATCGCTGCAAATCTAAAAGAAGTTCATAGCTTAGCCTTTACAAATAACATGATTAAATATAATAATTTTAAAGATTTATCATTTATAGAATTAGCTGGTCTTTTTAGCTGTTTTACTAACATAACAGTTCAAGATGAATATAAATCTTATGAAGTTAAATCATCATCTGCTATTCTTAAAGAAATAATTGATTCTATACAAGAAGATTATGAGGAATTTTATTATTTTGAAAAAAAACATTTACTAGATACTGGAGAATCTTACGATATGCATTTTGATTTAATATCATATGTTATGGAATGGTCTCTTGCAAAAAATGAAATAGAATGTAAAAATGTTATTAATAAAGTCTATCACGAAAAAGGAGTGTTTTTAGGAGAATTTATAAAATCAGTATTAAAAATAAATAATATAGTTAGCGAATTAGAAAGTATATCAGAAATAATTAATGATATGAATTTACTAGAAAAATGTAAAAAAATACAAGAAAATACTCTTAAACATATAGTAGTAAATCAGTCATTGTATATTTAATACGTAAATATATAACAATTAAAATAAGATAAATAATCATAATGTCTATCGCAATTTTAAAGGAAAATTTTAGCAGCGATTCTGCCAATGATAATCAAAATAAACACCACTGGCCAGAAGCTGCCAGAAGATTCATACCACAAATGTTTAATCTAGTAAAACATGTAAACGCGCCCGTTGTTAAAAAATATCATATTAGTAATTTTAACAGTGGTGAAGCAGATAAATTAGGAGAACTATTTAACAAATATAACTCTGATAAAGCTAACAATCCTAAAAAGCCAAGATTTCATAATTATCACTATGTTTATGATAATATCTTAAGAAATCTAGGATTAGATGGTAAATTAAATATTTTAGAAATTGGTTTAGGAACAAATGATACTGAGATTGCTTCAAATATGGGTGAAAATGGTTCACCTGGTGCATCTCTAAAAGCTTTAAAGGAATATTTACCAAATGCAAACTTATATGGAGCGGATGTAGATAAAAAAATTCTATTTCAAGAAGAAAGAATACAAACTACTTATGTAGACCAAATGAAAAAAGAAACGTTCGATGACCTTAAAAAAACATTCGAAAATATTAAATATGACCTTGTCATAGATGACGGATTACACAATGTATGTGCCAATTTACATACTTTACATTTTGCGTTAGAAAACTTAAACGTAAATGGCTGGGTTGTAATCGAAGATATTGGCAAAATGAAATATGCAAACTGGGTTGTCATTGACCAAATTGTATCACAGGGAACAAATTATGAAACATTTTTAGTAGATGGACATCAAACCTTTATGTATGTAGTACACAAGCTTAAATAAATAAATAAATATATATATATATATAAAATTATCATAACTATATATATAATATTTAAAATGATGGAAGACTATGAAACAAAATCTGATTCTAGCATTGAAAATGATTTAGAACCACATATTCCTATTGTAAATAAAAATAATCCTTATGTAAAAGAAATTAATGCAACCGATTATGGAATAGAACACGCCGCTTCTGTTTTAACGCCGGTTAAATACAGATATAATGAAAATCCTATATATATATCTAATCATAATTATGTTTTATCCGAAGAACTAGAAGATAATGCTAATTGTGTTAAATGTCTTACATTAGTTGATTTTATAGTTAATATTTCTTATACTATATATGGATTTTATTATCCTATATTACTATGCATCATGTCATGTTGTGGATGTACTGGTGCTTCCACCTTTGATAAAAAGAAAATTTATTATTATTTATTTTATTCTTATTGTCAATTATTATGTAAAACATACATACTTTCTTATTTGTTAGTATTAGAGTTTAATTCCAAAATTAGAAAAAGTGAACAAGATAAATTTCCTAATAAGGTGTACTTGGTTGATTTAAATGGACCTATTATTTCTTCATTTCTGTTATTATTCTTGCAATTTATAACCACTATACAAGTAAGAAATTTTTATAAAAAAATTAAAAATATAAACCCAGGCCAATATATTGTACTATGATTAAATTAATTTAATTTATTTAAATAATTACCTATATCTAAAAAAACTAATTCAGAGATCTCACCGTCATTACCTATAATTACATATGGTTCTGGTTGTTCATCTTCACTATCATTACTATCATTACTATAGTGTTGACATTTCTTTTTAGGAATGTTTATATTATTTTTTTTAGAATTATTATCGCTAATTCTTTTTCTAACTGTATACTCATAAAAATTTGACAAATTATTTACATATTCTATGCTCGCCATGTATTTACATGAACGATATAAAAAATATACCCCAATTGTACCCATTAAAAATATACGTATTTTTTTATTATAAATAGTTTGCATAATTATTACTATATATTTGTGTTTATATAAATAAATAGTAATAACTTTATTATCTATATGAGTGATACGGTAATTTTAATTACAGGTCAGTTAAATAAAGAATTTACAGAGAGATTAATTAACTGTTATGAAAATATAACTAATAAAATAGCATCTCTATGGAAAAATACTGATACTACATTAATTCAAAAACTAAAAGAACATAATTTTATAGTTTTATTAAATGATGATTTTACTTTAAAGAATGACCAGCATAAACATAATCGACAACTATTACCTATTAGAAATGGATTATTAGAGGCTGAGAAACTTGGTTATAAATACGTTTTAAAATCACGAACCGATATTTTTTCTAAAGACTTTCAAAAATTTTTAGATACAACTCGCGATTTGTATACAGAAAAACTTATGGCTATTAATGGTATTTATACAAATACGTGTGGTGCTTATTTTTTGGATGTTTTAGTGTGCGGTACGATAGAGAATATGTTAAAAATGTTTATCATCAAAGAACCACATAATAAACGCGCATATGAATTATACTTATTAGAATGCTATTTACAAAGAAAATTTTCTAAATTAAAAAAAGATGACCTTAAACAACATATGACATTTTGTTTCGAAATGTGCCAACAAAATGACATAGAATTTGTATGGTACAGAGATAAAAAATGGAAAACTCCTAAAAGAACTATACCTGATATGAAAATTATTAAAGAATATTGTGATGATGATATTATGTTTATTTAAACAAAAAAAATTTAAACAAAAAAACTAATTTAATATATATATATGAAAAGTATTAATCTATCTAATTTTGAATATATTAATGAACCATTCGCGCATTGTGTTATTGAAAATTTTTTTGATGAAAATGATGCGGATATCTTACATAATAACATAATATCATTAAAGATGAATAATGCTAATTCTAAATTTATAATAAAAGACCCTCGACAATATAATAAATTTGGTTTTAGTGAAATAAATAATTTACCATTACCATTACAAAATACTTTTATATATTTAAATTCAAAAGAATTTGTAGGTCAAATTGAAAAATTAACGGGAATATCTAATATAATATATGGAGATTACAAGTTACGAGGAGCTGGAGTACATATGATAAAAAAAAACGGATATCTTAACATGCACACCGATTTTAATAGCTATAACCACCCAGTCCACGGACTTCTAGATAGAAGAGTAAATTTATTAATTTATATGAATAAGGATTGGAAAACCGAATATAAGGGGAACCTACTTTTATACCACCCAAATGATATAACTAAGGTAAAAAGTATTAAACCTATATTTAATCGTGCGATTATATTTAATACAACAAATAAAAGTATACACGGACATCCTGAACCTTTAAATGTCCCTAATGAAAATATATATAGAAAATCTATTGCCGTATATTATTATACTAAAAATACAAGAGGAAATGTTGATTTTGAAGGAGATCACAAACATTCTACATTATGGCATAAAAGTCCAAAATTATAAATAAAAAAAATTGAAACAATATATAAAAAAATACATGTATATATATTATTATGTTGCACGCCTGGTTTTCTGAGAAGCAGGCTAAAACGATGAAGACATGCCCAGGCGCCAAGAAATGGAATGTTTATAAAATCTATGCTAATGAATATGGGAAAGAAGTGTGTGCCACTATGGTATCGGACACCAAAGAGCATAAATGTAAATATGATGACCTGATATATTTAGGACTGGTCAATAAATTCCTGCGTTGTCAGGCAGATTGTTTATAATGATTAATCAAACAACTGAACCCTTACTTTTTGCTTAAGACTATTTTCATCACAAAATACAAATATTTTAAATTTATGATTACTGTATATTGGTAAATCTAAAATATTTTTCATCTTAACCATCATTTGAAGGTCTTTTAAATAAACCATATAACTAAAGATACCTTCTTCCTCATCCTCTTTTTCAATAATATATCCTTTATGAAAATTATCTATTATATCGTTATTTGTGGTACATGTATATAAACAATTGCAATCATTTTGTGCTTTTTTTATTTGTTTCATTTTTTCATTAATATATTGTAATCTCTCCAGCCATCCTCCATAAAACTTTTTTGTTTCTCTATCATTCTTCCACATTACAAGTGAATGATTGTTTTGAAACTGAATCATATTCAATAAATCGGTAAGCCTCCGTATCGGTGAAGTAATTTGAACATACTGGCTTAGTTTAAGAACCGCGTGTCCTATTTTATCATTAAATTCCACATACTTACTTCCGGTACTATTCTTAAGTAAATAAACGAAACTTCTAATATCTTCAGGTACACTATCTATTTCACCTTCTTTCATGACAAGGCTTCTATAGATACCATTTTTATGACTAGCTAGGTCTTTTGCACATAAATGATTCATTAGAATCATCAAGTAAGCAACAACATCATGGCTATCATTTATAATTGGTAAATAATTTGTTTCTTTTTTATCATTTAAATTTTTAGTTAAATGCTGTAATCGCAGATAATCCTTACTCTTCAAAAGCAAATCCTCATCATAGACAAAATTATTTTTCACGTTAATACAGGCATTAAAATACTTAACATCTACAATTTCAAGATTTTCTATGTATATTTCACAGACAAAGGCAATTCTTTTTTGGTTATTTTGTAGACTACAAAGTTTATTACTTAACACAGGTGGCATCATAGGATGATTTTTATCTGGAAAATATATGGTAGATACTCGGTCGGAAAAGTGTTTCCACAAATCTAAGTAATCAAGCCATATAGAAACATTTGAAATATAAATTCTTAAAATATAATTAGTGGTTTTATTTTTTCTAATACTAACCGCATCATCAAAATCTAAGCAACCTTCTGGGTCAATTGAAAATACGTTTTCCTTTTCCATATTAACGATACTAGGATACTTCTTCATCATTTTGTTTACATCAAAGGTATCTTCTTTTTCAAGATATTTTGTATTAAATATAAAGTTTTTATAAGGAATATTTAGTTCACGATAATATAGCTGATATGTATAAAACGCTTGCATATCAGAAACATCACCTAATACATTTAATAGTTTTCCCATAGGATGTTTACCATTCCATTCACTAAATGAAAAGATTACATATTTATTTTTATAATTTTTTGAGAAACTGTTTTTTTGTTGATAAGGAATAAGAAACATAGGTAAAGTATTTTTACCAGGAATACATTTAAAAAGAGGTTTGTTATTATGTTTTCCAAATGTTTTATTTTGACTTAAAACTAGTATTCCACATATATATTTACACGTTCTAACATTTGAGTTTAACAATTCTATTTTTTTATCAATAACTTTAAATAAATCACCATCAAATAATTTATTTAACGCTGGTTCTGGACAAAACGTATGATCTGCATCTCCTTCTATATATTTAATATTCCATTCTGTGTAATTTCGGTCGAATATATTAATCAACTGTACTGAGGTCATTATTAGAATTATCAGTATTAATGTTTATATCAATTTTTTCAGCTAAACTCATTATTTTATCAGATGATTTATTTTCCGTCCTTTTTACATTACTTTTTTGCAAAAAAGACAAACATAACTCGGGTAGAATACTTAATGTATTCATATAGGTTTTATAAGAAAATTTTAATACATTACTTTTATCAGTTAATTTAATAGAATACCACCAGTAATTAGGTATAAATAAAATCTGACCTTTTGATACAACTACATCAAATGAGTGAGTTTTTTTATAATCTATCATATGACACTTATCAACATTCCAAGGATTTATTTTAGACCTAAATTCAAAATTAATATAATCATTTTCACTATGTAAGTACTTACTGTATATTGGTGGTATTAATTTAACTGTAATACTATCTTCACAAACATAGAAAAAATTTCTATTATCTAAAGAATATTGCAAACATGTATTTGATTCATTTGTGCCTTTTATAATATCATAATTACATTCACTTACCATAGTGGGCCTTAAAAGCTCATCCGAAGATTGAAAATGTTTTAAAAGCCTTGATTCTTTTAAAAATTCATAATTATTGTCTAAATAAAATTTTTTTTCTTTTTCATTTTCAAATAATTTACTCGATATATTGTATGGCAATTGAACATATAATTCATCTTCATTATCATTAACCTCTCTAACATTTACATCAAAAGTTCCATATGATGAATTTAAAAGTTCTAATGATAAATTTTCATTTAAATATTCATTGTCAAACCTAAACATCACTGGTTGTTTTAAATCACATATTTCATGTAGCTTATCTTTTGAAGGCGTTTCTATTTCATACAGTTCTAGTTCATTACTGGTTTTCAAATTAAAAAATACATGTAAATAAATAAATAATATAATACTAAATATTGCTATTGTGATAAATGAATACTCCATTAATTATTTTATATAATTATTTTTACTTATTCTTACTTATTATTGTATCAATCTTCTGCCAAAGAGGTTAAATAAAACCTAACATATGATTTTTCTGATAGTTTATACATTAATTGCATAGGCATATCATTAGAATAATAGAGGTATATAATATCTGACAATTTTGAAAATGCACAAAACTGAACAAAATACTTATTACTAAAATCAAGCTCCATTGAAAAGTCTTGCTCAATCGCATAATCTGTTATCTTTTCAATTGATTCACTATTATCAAATAACTTTACATTAAGCGACCCTTCATGATCACTTGACTGCATAAGTATTTTATCTTCATCACAAATTACTTTAATATTTTCTCCAAATAACAATAAATCATTTATTATTCCGCTAAATATTTTAGTTGATATTGAAAAGTCTACAGGATATTCTTTCTCTGGTATAGATAACAATGGTGTATCAATTTCAATCAACGGTAATTCAAAATACTTGGGAATATCTATAGAATCTTTTTTAATATTTTCAAATGAAATGAATACCTTATCTGGATTTCCTTTATACTGGAAAGTAATATCTTGCTCTACATTTCTTGTATTAAATATCTTCTGAACAATAGTTGACTTAATTCCTATATTACTCGAATCTCCTTGTTCCACATTATATTCATGAAAGAAATCTGCATCTAGTCTTACCTCAAATAAAACCACTTGAGTAAAATCCATACACTGTATATAAAAATGATCGGCATGAAAGAATAAAATTACATTTTCACAAAATCTCTGAATATTACACATAATTGACGTAAACTTTTCACACGCTATCTTATCTTTAATTTGAAATTTCATCTTGTATAAATGTTATTAATAATAACATTTAATTTCAATTTTTTTTCAATAATATTATTAATATTTATTACATAAAGATTACATAAAGATTACATAAATAGTTTATACAAAAATATGCCTGTATTCAGCGACGATATTAACATATTTGAATCCTACTGTAAAGAAAATAAACTACAACAGAATAATGTTATTTTTAAAAATATTGAAAATTTATTAAAAGAAATACCAGACTCAGAATTAAAAGATAAAATATTAAAAGAAATATTAAAAATAAAAAATAATATTAAATACAATAACTATGATTGAATACGTTAAAAACAATCCTAGAATTTGGTTTTTAATATTATTTGTTAGTTGTTTATTGTATGTTATATGTACAAAAATAATATGCAGATATATACATCGTACTTAATTTTGTTTTTCATGTATACTCATTAACATATTTTCATCGTTATCCAGGGTGGGGTCTATTTCTGGTTCTTGAAATTCTTCTTCTTCTTCTTCTTCTTCCATTATAGGAACACTTTTCAAGTCGTGCTTCAATAGTTCGCTATGTTCGGTCTCTGTACCAATATTCTTTGTAGAAGGTTTTAAATTATTTTGTACACACATCAAAGATGTATTTAGTACTAAATAATTACTCTGTAATTCATTTATAAAACTATTTAACTTTGCTATCTTTAGTTTTTGAGTATCTACAGTTTGTTCTAAAATATCTATATTATGACCAACATCTTTAGATTTTAAATCTTGTATTTCTTTGTCGATCTTTTCTGTCAATACTTTAATCTGGTCTGAAACTCTATTATCAATATTTTCTATCTTATTATTTAAAAATATCATAAACTGATTCACATTAAATTTTCCTTGGGGTAAAGAAGATGTAACTGGTACTTCATTATTTTGAGTTGGCTGACGCACAGCAGCTTGTTGTGTTTGCTGTGGTTGCTGTCTCTGTTGCTGCTGAGACATTGCCGCTCTTTGTTTTCTTCTAGCCATTGCTGCTTTAGCGCTCATTCGTATAATATTATATTATATTAATAGCCTTTTATTTACGCATTTTCATTTTAATTACATCATAATGATTATAATCATTAATTTCAAAATCATCTACGCTATATTTTTCTATATCATCATAAATATTTTTGATGTTTATCCGTGGAAATTGATAAGGTTCTCTTTCCATTTGTTTTCTTAAAGATTCTATATGATCATCATATATATGAGCATTACCTAAAAAATAATTAAAATCGGTTGCCTTTAAATCGCAATGTTTAGCTATTAAATGTGTTAAAATACTATAAGATGCAATGTTAAAGGGTACTCCTAAACCTACATCACCACTTCTTTGATACAAACTACAGCTTAATTTATCATTATCTACTACATTAAATTGAACTAATATATGACAAGGAGGTAATGCCATTTCATCTAACTGTACTGGATTCCATGCCGACATTACTAATCTACGAGAATTTCTATTTACGGGATCTTTTAAATTATCTATGATGTATTTCAGTTGGTCCACACCTTTATTAGAATAATCTGCTTTACAATTACTATATTCTGCATTAAAATGTCTCCATTGATGTCCATATACTGGACCTAAATCATCTTCTTCGTTTTCATATAAACCTCGCGAATCTAGAAACTCTCTTGATGCATTATCATTCCATATTTTTACATTTTGACTTTTTAATTCTTTATTATCAGTAGAGCCTTTAATAAACCAAAGAAGTTCTTTTAAACATGTTTTGTAAGCAACTTTTTTTGTTGTTAATAAAGGCACTATTTCATTTTTCAAAGAAAAATGCATTGCGCTACCAAAAACAGTTCGCGCTACTCCATTCCTACCCGTTTCATCTGTACCATAAATTAATATATCATCTATTAAATTTAAATATTGATTTTCATCGTGTGTCTTATTATTTCTATTTTTAGCAGGTTCTGCTACTCTTTTTAACATTAATAATATATTATTATTAATTTTTAATTTCTTTTTATAAATCATATGGAAGGCGGAGAACCCACATCTAAAGAAAATACTATTGGAAAAATATTTAATTTTGACGAAGATACTCAAAGTGAAGTTTTAAATGTTATGCAGTATTCGCTACTTAGTGTTGTTCCGATTTTATTACTAAATAAATCAGTTCAAAAATTCATTCCTGAAGCTGACGAAGAAAAGGGAAGTGTAGAAGTTTTAGCCGAAGTTGTCGCTCAAATAGCTTTTATGTTTTTAGGAATATTTATGATACATAGATTAATTTTAGCAGTACCTACATACAGTAAAATTAAGTATCAAGATTTTCATGTAACTAATATCGTATTAGGATTTTTAGTTATAGTATTAAGTTTGCATACTAAACTTGGTGAAAAAACTAATATTTTAATCGATAGATTATTTGATATGATAGAAGGAAAAAAACCAGAACAAGAAGGTAATCAAAATCAAAACAATGGAGGTGGTGGTGGAGGAAACACTATTATAACTCAAGGATTACAACAAGCTAGACAACCCACTCAAGCTCAAAATATGGTTAACTCTATTAATGGGGGTGCGGGACAATCGTTTGACCAAATGTATGGTGGCCCTCAAAATCCTTTAGTTAACGCACAACTACCTCAGGATAATCTTATGGCTGCAAACGAAGTATTAGGTGGTTCTTTTGGAACCGCATTTTAATTTATAAATCTTATATTTCTTTATAAATTAAAGGTATATACAATCTGAACATATAATTTTTCCATTATATTTACCCCAATGAATTATTTTACATAAAAATAAATCGTCGCGTCTAGTAGAACATTTTTTACCACATTTAAAACATCTAGCTTTTAACACTTGTGTATCTATTTCATTACTACCACATGGTATAAACTGTATGTTTCCCATTAGTTTAAAATTATATTTTTTTTTTTACAAATAAAATAATATAAAAATATAAAAATATATGAAAATTTGTTTTTTAACTACTATCATATCTAGTAAAGGATATAACACAGATATTCCTGGTAATTTTAAACCATTTAATAACTATGATTTTTTTTTATTTACTAATTTACCTAAGGAACATTTACAACAAACACATGGGTGGAATATTATAGATATAAGCAATACAGTAATTGATAGTTGTATAAATAAAGATAACGAAAATATAGAACAACTAAGAATAAATATCTATAAATCAAGATACATAAAATTTATGGGGTGGAAATATATAAAAGATGTTTTAAATAAAAATTATGATGTTATATTTTATTGTGATTCTTGTTATGTTCCTAATTCAAAAATAGACTGGAACCGTTATGCAAATATAATTATTAATCATGAATCAGGCATTATTCAAAAAATACATGATAAAATGCATGGACCTATAAGTGAATGTAGTAATATTTACCGCTCTAAAAAAGATACATCGGAACGTATGAATAAATTAGTTAAATATTTAAAAGACAATAATTGTGATAATAATAAAAAAATTTGTGAAAATACTACTTTTGGATACAATCCAAACAATAAAAAAATTACAGATGCTTTATTTGATTTTTGGAAAACGTATACGGAAACAAAAATATCTCACAGAGACCAACCCTTATGGGGATTTATATCTCAAAAACATAATATAATTCCACATTACGTTAATAACCTACATCGTATAAACGGTTCAAGTAAAAACAGTTTATTTAATTGTACTGGACAACACTTCAGTAAGAATAAAAAAAGATTCTACAAATTTGAAACATAAATGACTGTTTTAAAAAAAAAAATTGAATTTTTTATATAAAAATACTTTTACAAATAAATACAACATACCAGCAGTGATGAAAACATTGCGTCTTTCGAAATCAGCTTTTAAACGTAAACAAATTCAAACATGCGTTTCTAAAGAAAAATTTACATGTTTTAATATAGAAAATAACGGAATGCCTGTAGAAAATAGAGGAACGGGGGCGGGTGGTGCAAATACAAATGCAAGTGGACTTCCTTTTGAAGAACAAACGGATTTAAAAACAAATCATCTTGTATTGCACCAGAGTAAACATTCAACAATTATGCAATTTAATAACAGTGAAAAGCAATATGTATACACAAAGCAAAAAGGATTTGAAATTTATATGGGTACAAAAATAAATAAAAATATAAAGGCTCTACATGGAGCGAAACGTCCTGATGAAGTATATATTGATGAAGAAAATAAAATTATATTTATGATTGAAAAAAAAAATCAAAACACATCAGGGTCTAAGTGTGAATGTCTGCAAACGGCCGCTAACAAACGTCGCAATCTTACTAGACGTATACCTGACTATAAAATTATATATATGTATTGCTTATCAATATGGTTTAAAGAAAACTGTCAAGCTGAACTAGAAGACCTAGTAGAGGATAATATACCTGTTTTCTGGGGAAATGATGAACAATACAAAGAGCATATCATTGATTTTATTATTAATTATAAATAATAAGTTCACTTGTAGTTGATTCGGGATTCTTTGAATTTATTGCTCTTCTTGCAATAACTTCTTCACGATTATATTCTTGAAAATTGTCTATAACTAAATCTACATTTGCATTGCTCATAACGAATTTTATATTTTTTATATTTTTAATACTATTAAAAAGTGTATTATGCATTTCTATAGTAAATCCATCTCTGACATATCCCACAAAAGATGTATCGTTTTCTGGGGCGTATGGAGGGTCTAAATATACAAAATCTCCTTTTTTAATTTTTTTAATTGAATCACTAAAACTACTAGCGACGAATTCAACATCTTTTATTAAATTACTAATACTATTTAAATCTTCTTGAGATATTATGGTGGGTGTTTTTTTATAATGACCATAAGGAACATTATAGCCATTTGGGCCTTCTCGATATAAACCTCTAAAACACGTTTTATTTAAAAACATAAATAACGCAGAGCACTCAACTAAAGTATAGTTCATTTTATTATACTTGTCTCTAATCCAATAATAATAGCTTTCTTTTGATGTTTTAGCTTCCTCTATAGAAGTAGGCTTCCTATTTACCGATACCATCTTTATAGTATCATATTCTTTAATATATAAATCAATATGCTTATATAATTCATCTTTATTACTCTGAATATGTTTATAAACCTGAATAAGCCTATAATTTATATCAGAAGCTATTACTTTTCCTTTTAATTTAATAACACCTTGTTTTACTAAAGATAAAACTGCTAACAATACACTTCCTCCGCCTAAAAATATTTCATGATAATTGTCGATTTCACGTGGAATTTTTTGTATTAGTGTATCTATAATCTGTGTTTTTCCACCAACCCATTTCAAAAATGGTTTTTGAATTGAATTATTCATTATTATTTATAAATATAATACAATATTTATAAATCAATTTTCCGTATCATTTAACTGTTTATTATATATATCTGATTTTAATGTAATACTTTTATAAAGTTCCTGATAAATGTTTCTTACAGTATTGTCCATATCACTGTGTTTTAATCTTAAATATCTTATGAAACTCATATTAGAAAACTGACCATAATCAAGTTTCTTATCAACAAATGTATCCAATATATCTTTTTCTTTTAATACTCTATTAAAATCCAAAAAATAAACGGGTATACCTAATTCATTATTTATCCAATTTTCAAACTGATATTCAATACCAAATAAATCCTTATTTTCTTTTTTTAATAACACAGAGAAAGTATTTAAATCTTTTACATTTTCTTTTGTAAGAGAATAAGGATTAGATAATTTTTTTATTTGGTTCCATTGCCATTTTTTAGTAAAAAAGGATAATAATGCTTTACAGGGGTCATTGTATAAAAAAATACATTTACTTATAGAAGTTGGTATTTTTTTCTTAATACTATTAGGGTTTGGTATATGTTTTAATCCATCTTTATCTCTGGAATCATTTATATGTACATTATTTTTTTTTAGAAAGTCCATAAAATATGTTTGCGCATTTCCTCCGCTTCCCACTACTAGTATCATTTATAATGTATAGTTATTATTTAACTTATATTGTATCGCAATCATTCTATTTGGTCATCTTTTCCATATACTACGTTTGTTTCGGGTAGTTTTTCTAAAATCAAATCCCTTGTTTTTTCTAGTTCAGATTCGGTTGTTCCTCCCAATACAATCCTACATATTTCCATATATTCTTCTTGTCCTTTATCAGTTTTATTCCAATCTGGATAATGTTTTTCCCATTCTTTCATTAAAGTTAATTGCTTTTTAGATATAGTATCAATTGATTTTTCTATTTTGCTTTTTTCATTTTCACTACCCCATATATTATCCTCTTTTATATACAATTGAGACCCATCTTCATCTTTAATCGAATGTATGGGTCTTTCTGTTGGAGGTGTATCTTCAAGATTTTTAATTACTATATTTGTAATACCCTTTATCATACCATTATTTTTAGTATACGCTAAATCAGCGATAGTCATCTGAATCTTACTTAAAAAATCGGTTAAATTCATCGCATCTTTACATTCTTCATTTAAAAATAAATTAATATTAACGTTTTGATTATACGTATTATTAATTATCTTATTACCATCTTTTAATTTAATAATTTCATTACATAATTCTCTTGTTTGTTCTTGGCTTTCTATTAATTGATTTTGAGTTTTTACAACAATATCTAACAAAGAACTGGTTTCATGTATATCATTATCTTTGGATTTATTAATAAATTCACATTTCTTTCTATGGCGATATAATCCTTGTGGATATTTATATTCTTTTCCACACAAATTACAAATATTTTCACAATTTTTATTCATTTTTGCCACTGTTTTTGCGTTTTTTGACATAGTTTGTTTTGTGTATTCAATAATATTACTTTGATTTAGTATTAAATTATCTACTATTTTTTGTATATTTTCTACTTCATGTTCCACATTTCCGTTTTTTATATTTTTTTTTTCCATTTTTTCATCAAAATTTTGTTGTATGTTTTCAACTTTTTTTGCCATTATTTTTGCATTTTCGGAATCATTTTCGTTTGCATGATTTTCTACAGTACTACTATATATATGTATATATTCTTCTCCATTATTCACTTGTTCTACTTCATATTCTACATTTTCGTTTTTTATATTTTTTTTTTCCGTTTTTTCACCAAAATCCTGATGTTTTTTTGCCGTTGTTTTTGTATTTTTTGAATCATTTTCATATATACCGTTTTCTACATTACTACTATATATATCTATATATTCTTCGTCGCTTATCGAATTTTCTACTTCATATTCCACATTTCCGTTTTTTATTTTTTTTTTTTCCGTTTTTTGCCCTTTTTTGGTGATTTCTTGAAAATTTTGGCATTTTTTTTTTGCCAGTGTTTTTGCATTTTTCGGGGTATTTTTATTTGCTACATTTATTATATTACTACTACTATCACATAAAATAGTATCCGTTTTATCTGTGATTTTTACTTCATTTTCTACACTTTCGTTTTTTATTTTTTTTTTTTCCGTTTTTTGCACTTTTGAAATTTGGGGATTTTTTTTGGGGATTTTTTGACACTGACATTCTAAATTATGATTCCTAAATTCTTCTAAACAACATGTAATATACTCACACTCTTCACAAAAAAAATATGGCAGTTTTTCGTTGAATTTCATGTACCATTTTGT